>JAEEGJ010003104.1_pt1 | contig 68250 bp, 48 predicted proteins | sample 8958761 | NCBI WGS metagenome assembly JAEEGJ01 (sample SAMN16246546, study PRJNA631951) | gut metagenome | biome: gut microbiome; feature: rumen; material: RS-attached | host: Bos | place: Iran: Karaj | collected 2018-10 | reverse complement strand
GGGCAGCATTTTTATTGCCTTGAAGGGCGATACGTTTGACGGCAATCAATTTGCCAGCCAGGCTCTTGATAAAGGCTGTGCTGTTGCCGTCGTTAGCGATGAGCAGGTATATAATGCCTATCATGGTGACAAGCAGATGATTCTTGTCCCTGACACGCTGCAGGCCTACAAGGATTTGGCGCGTGAACACCGCCGTCGATTTGACATCCCCGTCATTGCCATCACCGGCACCAACGGCAAGACGACGACCAAGGAACTCGTGCGTGCCGTGCTCACCGAGCGCTATGATGGGATGGCCACCGAAGGAAACTATAATAACGATGTTGGTGTGCCCAAGACGCTGCTCCGGCTGAGTGTCATGGACGAGATAGCCGTCATCGAGATGGGCGCCAGCCACTCGGGTGACATCAAGACGCTTGCCGAGACTGCTGAGCCAACTTGCGGATTGATTACTAATGTGGGCAAGGCCCACCTGCAGGGCTTCGGCTCACTTGAAGGCGTCATCAAAACCAAAGGCGAACTTTATGAGAACTTGGCGACTCGTCCCGACAGCGTTATCTTCATCAATGCCGATAACGAGTACCTGATGGGTATCTTGCCACAGGGTGTCAAAGCTGAATATTATACTTGTGACGAGAATAAAACCAATGCCAGTGTTTATGGTCAGATTATTGCCTGTGACCCGTTCCTGCGTTTGAAATGGCGCTCGGCACAAGGTGACTGGCATGAGGTGGCTACACGTCTCATCGGCAGCTACAACATTGATAATGTGTTGGCCGCTGTCACCGTGGGCCTGCACTTTGAGGTGGCACCCGAACAAATCTGCCATGCGCTTGAGAACTACATTCCTTCCAATAACCGCTCACAACTCACTGAGACCGAGCACAATCATCTGATTGTGGATGCCTATAATGCTAATCCCACATCGATGGCAGCAGCACTCGACAACTTCAGCCTGATGCAGGTTTCCCCCAAGATGGCTATCTTGGGCGAGATGAGAGAACTTGGCGCCAGTAGCGCCGAGGAACATCGGCGAGTGGTGGAACGTCTTTCCTCATGTCCTTTTGACGAAGTGTGGCTCGTGGGTGAGGAATTCAAGAACATCGACTGCCCATATCGCAAATTTGATGATGTGGAGCAAGTTAAGGCTGCAATAGCGGCCAATCGTCCTGAAGGCCGATATATCCTTATTAAAGGGTCTAACGGAACCCGTCTGTTCCAACTTCCTGAGTTGCTTTAATCATCCCAATGATAGTAGTGAAGGGGGCCTCAAAGCCCCCTTCATTTATTTGTTGTGTCTAGGTCATTACTCAAAAATTGGAGTGCCGATGCAACCGTTGGGCGCCTGGATGTGTAGCATGGCGCACACGGTAGCGGCGATGTCGGTCATGTGGGTGAGTCGGCTGGTCTCGCCAGGAGTGATGTGCCATCCCATGAAGATGAGGGGAATGTGTGAGTCACTCTGGCTCCAAGTGCCATGGTTGGATGCCGCCCACTCGGTTTTTCCGTCATACACCCCTGTGCGTGGAACAACGAAGATTTCGCCACTTCGCCCAGGGAAATACCCTAGCTTGATGCGCTCCTTGAGGATGGTGGGAATGGGGTAGGTATCAATGTTAGCGACATCTATTGCCCACTGGATTTCCTCAGGCTCCTCCAAAGCTTTACATGCGGCTTGCATCACTTTGTCACGGTCAAGCCCTGCCGCATTGATGACCTCATGATTGAGATGGAAGGTATAACCCATCTCGGCCTTGAAAATACTGTCCACACCGAACTGCTGCTTCAGTCGCTTGTTGGCGGCAACGATAGCAGCATTGCTGTTCCAGCAGCCGCTGGGTAATCCGTGTGACGTCATGCGCGGGTAGCTGTGAGTACCGCCGTGGTCGGCCGTAAGGAACAACAGGTAGTTATCGCGCCCGATGCGCTGGTCGAGCACATTGATGAAATGTGCAATTTCCTTGTCAAGTTGCCAGTAAATAGAATCAACCTTAGGCGAATGGGTTCCATAGTAGTGCGCACACATGTCGGTGTTAGAAACACTGATGGCAAGCATATCAGTCGCCTCGCCTTGGCCCAGTTTCTCGTTGATGAGCGTTTGTTCGGCAAGGGCAAATGTCAAAGTGGTGCCCATAGGTGAGTAACTGAGGTCCATTAAAAGCTCGTTGCGATATTTCTTGTTAAAGTCGCTCACCCAACGCGGCAACTTGTCCATATAGTAGGTGCTGGTGACGAACGTCTTGCTGTCCCTGTCATGCCAGTAGGCACCGATGGGATTGTGTCCTGCTGGCAGGATGGCCGCCCTGTCCTTGAGGGCAATGCCCACCGTTCGGCTCTTGAAATCGGTGGCCAGCAGCAGTTGGTCGGCAATGTTGGTGGTGATGAGGTTGCGCGGCGATTTTCCGCGGGTTTTCTCGTTGCCGCCCACACCTTTCTCGGTGTCGTCCTGCACGCTGGTCACATTCTTCCCGTCAAGCATGAAATTGTTGCCCGCGATGCCGTGAAAAGCGGGCGTGGTGCCAGTGTAGATACTGGAATGACCGATGGCAGTAACAGTGGGCACATAGTCAATAATGGTGTTGTTGCAGCGGTAACCGTCACTGAGCAGTGTCTTGAAACCGCCCTCCCCCCACTGATAGTTATAGAGGTAGTCCCACCTCATTTGGTCCACGACAAGGCCCACAATCAACTTGGGCCTATCTACTTGAGCAGACGCACTGATGGCCACAAATGCCATCAAAATAACTAATAATCTCTTCATAAAAACAACTTTATTATTTTTTATTTGATTAAGCAGTAATGATTAAAGACAACTAGAACAACTGTGACAACTTATTATTGAATGCGTAGGCTTTCCTGAAAACAGAATTCATTAAGTCCAGGTCCAAGTTCAGTGTGAACGTCATATAAAGCGCCAACAACATCAAAAAAGTGATTCTTTAGCTTTTCTAAGTCTGACATGTCAAACGAACTTTGTATTTATTGTTTTCGTTATAGGTTTCTTTTTTTGTGATGTTTGATTTAGGTGTGGCGGGTGGTGCCGCGGACGACGAGGCGGGTTTTGACAATGCGTTTCTCTGGGCGGTCGGTGGGGAGGGCCCCTTCGACAAGGCCGATGAGGATGTCGGCTGCCTCCTTGCCCACTTGGCTGCCGCGCTGCTCAACTGTGGTGAGCATCGGGTCACAGACCGTGGCGCGGAAACCATTAGTGAATCCGCAGATGCTTACATCATCGGGAACGGAATAACCCAGCCGTTTTACAACCGACAGGATGCCGATGGCTGTCTCGTCGTTGACAGCAAAAAATGCATCGGGTCTGTTCTCGGTCTGTATCATTGCAGGAGTGATGCGCTCGGCGTCGGCCCTGTTGTCGCAGATTCGAACCAGTGTTTCATCGAGTGTTAACCCGTGCTTATAGAGGGCGTCGCGATAGCCGTTGAAGCGGTTTTTGCCGATGACAAGATTCATCGAGGTGCCAAAGAAGGCAATGCGTTTGCAGCCGGTGGTGATGAGGTGAGACACGGCGTTCAGGGTGCCCATGTAGTCATCAACCACTACACGGCTGGCGTTGAGTGCGGGGCAGATGCGGTCATAGAATACCAGCGGCACCCCGGCTGCCTCGAGATGTTCAAAGTGGTCATACTGCTCGGTGTCCTTGGCTTGCGACACGATGATGCCGCATACCTTGTTTTTGAGCATGGCCTCACAGATTTGTACCTCGCGCTCATAACTCTCGTTGCTCTTGGCGACAATCAGATGGTAACCGCGTGACGCCGCTTCGCTCTCGATGCCGTCGAGAATTGACGAGAAATAGTAGTGAACAATTTCAGGGACAATCACACCGATGGCGCGAGACGGGTTGCGGCGGCTGTGCCTGAGCTGCTCAGCAATGACGTTTGGGAAGTAATTGTGCTCACGCGCAAACTGTTGGATCGCTTGACGGCGCTCACGCGAAATGCTGGGACTATCGCTAAGTGCGCGCGACACGGTGGCTACCGATACACCCAACTCGCGGGCGATATCTTTCATCGTCATTTGTCGTTTTTCGTTCATTGTAGTTGAATCGGGTTATGAATCAGTTAAGATGCTGCGAAGATAGAGCAAAAAAACGGACCGCGCAAACGATTGCATTTATTTAATGAAAAATTTAACATTATAAAAAAAGAAAATTATAATTAAATTTTCTATTTTTGCCTTGTTTTATTTGCCTTATTACGGCCATTTGAAACCTTTTGAAGTCACTCAATGCTTTTGAGTTGATGCGAAAAAGAAATTTATTTAATTGATTAACAACATAATATTAACTTTAAAAATTAAAAGATGAAGCAGGTAAACATCAGAATTCCTTTTAGGATTCTAACCCTTGTGATGGGACTTTTCCTGTCACTTGGAGCCTATGCACAGATTACTGTGAACGGCATTGTCAAGGATGCTACCGGCGAGCCTGTAATCGGCGCGACTGTTCGCGTCGTTGGCACGCAGATGGGTACTGCTACAGATTTTGATGGTCTCTTTACCCTGGAAGGCGTGCCCCAAGGCGCCAAGCTCCTGATCTCGTCTGTCGGCTACGAGGACCATGAGGTCACTGCAGCCAGCGAGTTGGTTATTACCCTTGCCGAGAGCACCCAGATGCTGGAAAATCTGGTGGTCATCGGTTATGGTGTAGTGAAGAAAAACGACTTGACCGGTTCGGTAACGGCTCTCAAGCCCGATGCCAAGAACAAGGGTGTCGTTGTAAGTGCCCAGGACATGCTGGGTGGTAAGATTGCCGGTGTGAGCGTTACCAGTGGTGACGGTAGCCCTGGTGGCGGTGCAACGATCCGCATTCGTGGCGGTTCGTCGCTGAACGCCAGCAACAACCCGCTGATTGTGATCGATGGTATTGCCATGGATAACAATGGCGTGAGCGGTCTTTCTAACCCCCTGTCACTGGTCAACCCCCAGGACATCGAGAGCTTCAACGTGTTGAAGGACGCTTCGGCAACCGCTATCTACGGTAGCCGTGGTTCTAACGGTGTCATCATCATCACCACCAAGAAAGGTCGTCGCGGACAGGCTCCGCAAGTGGCCTACAACGGTAGTGTAACCTGGAGTATGAAGAAAAAGACCATCGACGTGATGGACGGTGACGAGTATCGCGCATTTGTGAAGAAGATTTTCGCTGGCGATACCCGTGAAGAGACTGCCTTGTCACTGCTGGGCAACGCCAACACCGATTGGCAGAATGAGATTTACCGCACCGCTTTGAGCCATGACCACAACTTGACGCTGGCCGGTTCGGTAACCAATGTCCTGCCCTATCGTATCTCGGTGGGCTATACCGATCAACAGGGTATCCTCAAGACCTCAGACTTCAAGCGCGTTACAACTGCCTTGAACTTGAACCCCTCGTTGTTTGATGACCACTTGACTTTGAACCTCAATGGTAAGCTGGCATGGACCAAGTCGCGTTGGGCCGACACTGGTGCTGTGGGTAATGCAGTGCGCATGGACCCGACACAGCCCATTCGTTCCAACGACCCGATGTATGACTGTGTGGGCGGCTACTTTGACTGGTTGCAGGTGAACACCACCGATCCAGGCTGGGGTGGCTACTCCAAGAACGGCAATGCTCCCTACAACCCCGTTGCCATGCTCGACAACCACGACAACACCGGTTGGTCACATTCATTCATCGGCAGTGCCGACATTGACTACAAGATTCATGGTTTTGAGGACTTGAGACTCCACCTCACTTTGGGTGGTGACTTCACTGGTGGCCATGGCCACAACAACAGTGCCAATATCTCCAATACCTCAAACTACTATGGCAACAACAGCCGCTACACCCAGTCCAAGGAGAACTTGCAGCTGAGTACCTATGCCCAGTATTACAAGGACTTCAATGACAAGCATCACTTCGATATCATGGCTGGTTATGAGTGGCAGCACAACTGGCGCAAGGAGTATAACGAGTCATGGGGCACCTATCCCAGCAACTCGTCACTGCTCTTCACCGCCGAGGACAGCGAGAAGGCTCTCCATGTTGTTCCTGGTGTTTGGATTCCCGGCGCCAACTACAATGTGGGTGATTCCAAGGCTGGTGCCATCTATGGCGATGGCGTTTATCTCCAGAACAACGGTCAGGGTTACCGCACCGAGAATTACCTGGTATCATTCTTTGGCCGTACCAATTACTCCTACGCTAACCGCTATCTCATGACCTTCACCCTGCGTTACGACGGCTCGTCCCGCTTCAAGAAGCACTGGGCATTGTTCCCGTCGGCAGCATTTGCATGGAAGATCAACGAGGAGGCCTTCATGCATGATGGTCCCTTCAGTGACCTGAAGCTGCGCCTTGGTTGGGGTAAGACCGGTCAGCAGGAAGGCATTGGCGACTACAACTACTTCAACAACTATGTTGTCAGCAATGGTAGCGTCGGTTCGTTCTACGACCTTGTGGGCACTGGCGAAAAGGCAAAGCCCAATGTTTATAACCCCGAACTCAAGTGGGAGACCACCACAACAACCAACATCGGTTTGGATTGGGGTATTATGAATCAGCGTCTGAGCGGTAGCATCGACTGGTATTATCGCAAGACCACCGACCTGTTGAACTGGACCGCCTTCTCGGCATTGACCAGTTTCAAGAACGCCTTCTTCAAGAACATCGGTTCGCTGCGCAACACCGGTATTGAGTTCTCACTGAACTGGAAGGCCATCTCCACCACCGACCTGTTGTGGACCATTGACTACAACTTGACCTACAACAGCAACAAGATTACCGAGCTGCTCGACAAGGATCCCTCCTTCAAGGTAATGACCGGCGGCATTGGTATTAATGGTAATGTACAGGCCCACGCCGTGGGACATCCCTCCCACAGCTTCTATGTGTTGCAGCAGGTTTATGACGTGAACGGCAAGCCCATCGAGGGCCAGGTCGTTGACCGCAACGGTGACGGAGTCATCAGTGAGGAAGACAAGTACTTCTACAAGTCGCCGCACGCTCCCGTTACCATGGGTCTGGCCTCTCGTCTGGACTGGAAGAACTGGGACTTTGGCTTCAGCCTGCGTGCCAGCATCGGCAACTACATGTTCAACAACGTGATGCAGGGCTATCACAACGTGAGTCCCGCCGCAGTGTTTGAGGAGGTTTCAGGTTTCTATCTGAACAACCGTCCCCGCAAGTCGGTCGAGATGGGTTGGCAGACCTATGACAACGAGACCATCTTCAGCGACTATTGGGTACAGAACGCTTCGTTCCTGAAGTGTGACAACATCACCCTGGGTTACAGCTTCAACAACCTGTTCAAGCATGGCAACTACCACGGTGTTGGTGGCCGTCTCTATGGTACGGTGAGCAACGTGTTCTGCATTACCAAGTATGATGGCATTGATCCTGAGGTCTTCGGTGGTATCGGTGGCGACATTTTCCCGCGTCCCATCTCATTCATCCTAGGTCTGAGCCTGAACTTCTAATTATCGACACATTTAATCTATATTGGAACTATGAATAAGTTTTTCAAATATATACAATTTGCTGCTGTGGCTCTGTTGATTGCGGGCGGATTCACGTCATGTGTCAACGACCTGGATGTGGAGCCTATCGATCCTGCATTGCAGAGCGATGTCACTCCCGAGCAGTTGTTCAACAAGTGCTATTCGGTGTTTGCCACCTCGGGTAACAACGGTGGTGACGACAACGTTGACGTTGACGGTCTGGACGGAGGTTTCCAGCACAAGTACCGTCAGATGTGGAACTCTAACGAGTTGACCACCGACGAGGCCATCTGCGGTTGGGGTGATGAGGGTATTGCATCCTATTGCCACAATTCCTATGATGCTAGCCACCCGATGCTGCGCGGTTACTACTATGGCCTTTGTATCGGCATTACCTTCTGTAACCACTATCTGGACGTGTTCCCCGACTATGATGCTACGATGACTGCTGAGGTTCGCTTCCTGCGCGCCTTCCAGTTCTACCTGTTGACCGATGCATTCGGCAACATCCCCTTCACCACTACCATCTCGGGCGAGAATCCTGAGCAGTACACCCGTGCTCAGGTGTGTGAGTTCATCGAGAGCGAGCTTAAGGCTATCGTTGGTGAGAATGACGCCGACAATGCCTATGTCCTGAATGATCCTAGGCCCAAGAAATATGGTGAGACCGGTTATGGCCGCATCGACAAGGCTGCTGCCTGGATGCTGCTGTCACGTCTGTACCTGAACAGCGAGGTTTACACTGGTACTCCCCGCTGGCAAGAGGCTGCCAATTATGCCAAGAAGGTGATGGATTCTGGTTACAAGCTGCACACCGAGGGCTATGCTGCCGAGGGTAAAGATGGCGTTTACCGCGAGTTCACCGCTTACCAGATGCTGTTCATGGGTGACAACGGTACGACCGACGCCGCCTATGAGGCTGTCTTCCCCGTCATCCAAGACGGTTTGCGCACCACCTCGTGGGGGGGCACCAACTTCCTGATTTGCTCGACCGTTGACGCCGATGTTCATCCTTATCCCTATGATGAGACTGAGGTGAACGGCCTGTACAACAACAGCACTTGGGGTGGTAATCGTGCCCGTCCCGAGTTGATCCGTTTGTTCTTCCCCAACGATGACGCTCCGTCAGAGCACGCCTATGCCGTGGCTATGGCCGCTGGTGATGACCGTGCCCTGTTTGAGACCGAGGGCCGCTTCCTGAACGTGGAGGATGAGTCTAACTTCAAGTATGGTTATGCCGCTGCCAAGTTCAACAACTTCAAGTGTGATGGATCAAAGGGTAGTGACAACACGTTTGCCGACTCACACCTGTTCTACATGCGTGTGGCTGAGGCTTACCTGAACTATGCTGAGGCACTCACCCGCATGAATGGTGGCACCGCACCTGCTGAAGCTGTTGCAGCCATCAACGCCATCCGTGGCCGTGCACACGCCACGCAGCGCACGTCTTACACCATCAACCAGATCCTGGACGAGTGGGGCCGTGAGTTCTACTTCGAGGGCCGTCGTCGTGTCGACCTGATCCGCTTTGGCAAGTTTGGTGGCACCACCGACTACAAGTGGCAATGGAAGGGCGGTTCCTATGCTGGCCGTGACTTTGAGGCCTTCCGCAATGTGTTCGCCATCCCCACCGATGACCTGATTGCTAACTCCAAGCTGCAACAGAATCCCGGTTATTGATGCTACAGTAATGTCTAACATTTAATAATGACAATAAGAAAATGAAAAAGATATTTTTATCATCACTGATGCTGCTGAGCATGGCACTCGTGTTCACGGCATGCGAGGATGACCGCGATTCTAACCCCACGCTGGTGCAGCCTACCACATTCACGCTCAACAACCCCGTGAACACGCTGGTTGACCTGGCTGAGTCTGTTGGTATCCCCTTTGCTTGGTCACAGCCCGATTATGGTGGCTGGCCCGCAGCGGTAGAGTATCAGCTCGAGGTTTCTCCCTACAGCGACAGATGGAGTGTATCCACTGATGAGGCCGCTCTCGACGAGACTGGCGCCACCATCGCCGACTATGCTATCCTGCCCACGGTGTATGGATCGTGCTCGGGTAATATGTCGGCCGTTGAATTGGCCAAGGCCCTGATCAACATTTGCCATTGGGGCGAGGGTGAAGTTCCCGAGAAGCAGACTGTTTATGTTCGTTGTAAGGCTTCCACTCCCGGTGCCGAGACCATCGTCTCTAACGTGGTTTCCCTGGAGGTAAATCCTTACTACATCGAGCTCGCCGACGCTCCCATCGAGATCTGGTACCTCGTTGGTAACGAGATCGGTTCTGCTAGCTGGGACAACAGCGCTGGTGGCGTTGCTACCGGTGGCTTGATCCCGATGTATCCCATCATGGGCAATGAGTATGACGCACGCACCGGCCAGGGTGAGATCCAGTACATTGGCTACTTCCACGCCGACCAGGGCTTCAAGCTCATTAAGGTGCCCGGCAGCTGGGATGACCAGTGGGGTATGGGCAGCGATGGCGCTCCCGTGAAGAATGATGGCGGTAGCAGTGACTTTAAGCTTGAGGCTGACGGTTACTACCGCATCACGCTCAACACCGCTACCGATGAGCTCCTTATCGAGCCCTATGACGGTGCTGTTGGTGTTTACACCATGATTGCTATGCCTGGTGCATATCAGGATTGGAACACTGGCGAGAACGTGATGAACGCCATGAGCACCGCCGTCGAGAACCATGACTGGTACTTGATGAGAGTGACCTATGACGACACAGAGCTCAAGTTCGCAGCCGACAATGCTTGGGATGTGAACTGGGGTGCAACAGACTTCCCCTATGGCGTTGGTACTAATGGAGGTCCCAACATTCCCGTCAGGGCCGGTACCTACAATGTGTTCTTCAACGATATCCTTGGTATCTACAACTTTGTTGCGGTAGAGTAATTATCAACCATTCGACCGGGCGGGCTAGAACCCGCAGGCAATAGCCCGCCCTATTAGATATAACAACGACAAACAGTTATTATGAAGAAGTTTTTATATATTGCCGCAATGACCATGTTGCTGGCAAGTTGTACCGAGGATTTCAAGGACTGGGCTAACCCCCAGAGTAATCCTCAGGGCGAAGCTGTGACATTTGGCACGGGCTCGGTGGCTCCTGTTGATGTGATTGACTTCACTCAATTGCCCGCTGACATTGAGATGGTCAAGGTGTGTGACATCACCGCTCCCGCTTCCAATGACACGACCTACAAACCCGAGTATATCATCTACTTGAATGACCAACCCTTCGTGCTGAACATGGATGGCACTATGGATGCCAAAGAGTTGCAGTTGTTCGTGGTTCAGCAGTTTGGCCAGGCACCCGAGGTGCGTGAGCTCACTGCCCGCGTGAAGAGCGTGATGTCAAACGGCACCACCGCTACTACCATTATGAGCGGCGAGTTCCCCGTGAAGGTGATTCCCAATGCTCCTAAGATCTCGAGCGCTTACTACTATGTGGGCACCAGCAATGGCTGGACTCCCTGTGATGAGACTTACAAGTTGGATAACGGCGGCGGCGACGTTTACGCTAACCCCGTGTTCACCGTTGTAGTTCCCGCCACTGGTGAGGATAACTGGTTCAAGATCTATTCTCAGGAAACCATGGACCTTGGTGTTGATGGTTTCTGGGGTGGTGACTTCATCGGTTATGCCGTGAACGGTGAGAACGAGTTGACGGGTAACTTTGTTGAGGGTGCCAACGACCAGGTGGCCTTCGCCTTCATGATTCCCGCCAGCATTCGTGCCGACAAGTATCGTCTGACCTTCGACATGATGAACCGTACGTTTGAGTTCGAGCCCATCAAGGAACTGGGTACTCCCGACCTGTGGTATCTCGTTGGCTCATGCATCGGTGACGGTTCGTGGGGCAATGCTGCCGACGCCCTTGGCACGGCACTCATTCCCATGTATCCCGCATCGGACAATTACTCGATCCTGTCTTACATTGGCTACTTCCCCGCTGGCCAGGGCTTCAAGCTCATCCACACCCCGGGCAACTGGGATGAGCAGTGGGGTATGGGCGATGGTGCCCTCGTCAAGAATGACGGTGGCAGCAGCGACATTAAGATGGACGAGGACGGTTACTATGAGATCGTCTATGACATGGAGTATGACGTTGTGACCATCACCAAGTACACTGGTGCTGTTGGTGTATTCAACATCATGGGTATGCCTGGTGACTATCAGGATTGGAACCCCGGTGGCACACTCATGTCGCGCATGAGCAGCGTGGTTGAGAACCACGACTGGATCATCAAGGGTGCGACCTATGCTACCGATACCGAGCTGAAGTTTGCTGCCGATGCAGGCTGGAACAATAACTGGGGCTCATCAACGTTCCCCGTGGGTGCTGGTGTGAACAACGGTCCTAACATTCCCGTTGCTGCAGGCACCTACAACGTGATCTTCAACGACATTTTGGGCAGGTACTATTTCATTGCTCAGTAATGCCTATCGATTGAACATAAGACGACTGGTTGCTGCCCACCGATTGGCGGACGGCAATCAGTCGTTTTTTTCAAAATTGGAAAGTTTCACATTATTATATTAGTTATTAACCAATTTATTTAATTAAGGTATGAAAAAATTCTTTACTCTTTTTGCAATGGTTGTAATGTTCGCCTTCTCATCCCAGGCGGCTTACTACATCGTGGGAAACGATCCCTTTGGAAACTGGGATCCGGGAAACGGTGTCGAGATGACCGACAATGGTAACGGTACTTACAGCTATAGTGCTACCATCAACGGTTCTGTTTGGTTTGTGTTTGCCAGTGGCCTTGACTCAAACTGGGACGTGTTCAATGCTAACTATCGCTATGGCCCCTCGGGCAGCGATGTTGAGGTTGGTGTTGACCAGTGGGTATCTACCCCTCAGGGTGGTGACAAGTCCTACAAGTTCACCGGTACCGGTAGCGTGTATGTATTTACTTTCAACCCCGCTATCCTTAAGTTCAAGATTGAGGGTCATCAGGATCCCATCATCATCGACACCTATACCGTAGCAGGTACTCCCGCATCGGTATTTGGTACCGAGTGGGATCCCAGCAATGCTGACAATGACATGGTTAAGTTGGCCGATGGCACCTTCGCACTGACCAAGTATGGCTGCCAGCTTGCAGGAAATGAATTGGCATTCAAGGTGGTTGGTAACCGCGACTGGGGTAATGCATGGCCCAACGACAACGTAGTTGTTGAGGTTGAAGAGGCTGGCCTCTATGATGTGACCTTCACCTTCAATCCCGAGGGCAACGAGGTTGGTTACAGCTATGTGAAGAGCGGCAGCTTCGACCCCCGCACCGGTGAGTTGTATGTACTGGGTGAGGCTAACGGCAACGGTTGGGCTCCCAACGTGGGCGTGCCCATGGAGACTGAGGACGAGAACGTCTTCACCGCAACCATCACTACCGATGGCGCTAACATCGACGAGGCCGACGGTATTGGCTACAGCTACTTTGCTTTCACCTCCAAGCTTGCTGAGAACGCCGACGATTGGTCAGGCATCGCAGCTTATCGCCTGGGTGCTCTTGAGAACGACTACCTCCTGAGTGAGGATCAGTTCGGCATCGAAATTGGTCTGGCTCCCTTCGGTCAGCAGAACAGCTTTAAGATTCCCGCCGGTACCTATAACCTGGAGGTGAATCTTGAGGCTAACACGCTGGTTGTGACCAAGGATAATGGTGGCGTTGATGAGCTGAGCAACGACGTTAAGAAGATTGCTTCTAGCGTTCGCTACTACAACATCATGGGCCAGGAGGTGAACGAGATCAATGGTCTCACCCTCATTGTGACCACCTACACCGACGGTAGCCGCAGCGCTGCAAAGGTGATCAAGTAATGAAAATTACTCTTGCTGAAATCAGCAGATGAATCAAGGCGGTTCCCATACTCTTGGGAGCCGCCTTTTTAATTGCTCTACCAGGTTATCATGTAGTTGTAAGCGATTACACGTAATTATTCTATGCATTATGGCGGTAGCGCTGTTGACGCTGAGGATATATGGCTAAATTTGCATAAATTAGGTAGCGATTCAACAAAATCAACTTTTTTTTTGCTTTTGTGCTTGACTTGCACTAATTTTGTGAGGAAAATAACCACTAAAATATACTGACTATGAAAAAGATTGTTACTAGTGCACTTGTAGTGATGTTGCCATTGCTGATGCTGGCTCAAGGCTGGCCTTCACGCTATGATGGCGTGATGTTGCAAGGCTTTTATTGGAATTCCTATTCCGATTCCCGTTGGACCAAACTCGAATCACAAGCCGATGAGCTGGCCGAGTTTTTCAAGCTCGTGTGGATTCCCCAGAGCGCCAACACTGGTGGCGGAACGTCAATGGGCTATGATGACCTGTACTGGTTCACCGACTATAACAGCTCGTTTGGCAATGAGTCACAGCTGCGCTCAATGATCAACACCTTCAAGAATAAGAACATCGGTACCATCGCCGATGTGGTGGTCAATCACCGCAAGACTATCAACGACTGGGTGACCTTCCCCACCGAGGTGTATAAAGGGGTGACCTACAAAATGCTTTCTACCGATATCTGCAAGAACGATGACGGCGGAGCCACGCTGAACTGGGCCAACCAGAACGGCAAGTCGCTGAGCAACAATAACGACACCGGTGAGGACTGGGGCGGCATGCGTGACTTGGACCATAAGAGCACTAATGTGCAGAACATCGTTAAAGCCTACTTGAGAATGTTGCTCGACGACCTGGGTTACACGGGTTTCCGTTATGATATGACTAAGGGTTATGCCGCTTCTTTTACTGGTATGTATAATTCTGATGTCAATGCACAATACTCGGTAGGCGAGTTCTGGGATGGCAATCAGACGACAGTGAAAAACTGGATCGACGGCACTAAGGTGGATGGCGTTGTGCAAAGTGCCGCCTTTGACTTCCCCTTCCGTTACGTCATCCGCGATGCGGCTAACAACAACCGATGGACTAACCTGGGCACCAGTGCCAATAAGGGCCTGTGCAGGGAAACGAACTATTGCCGCTATGCGGTTACCTTTATCGAGAACCACGATACCGAATACCGCGATGCCGGTAATCAGCAAGACCCCATCCGCAACAACGTGGAGGCCGCTAACGCTTACCTGCTCTCGATGCCCGGCACACCCTGTGTGTTCCTCAAGCACTGGATTGAATATAAGGAGCCCATTAAGCAGATGATTTATGCCCGCCAACTGGCCGGTATCCACAACCAGAGCACCAGCTTCAACCAGGCCAATAATGCATCGAGCAACTACTATGTGCAACGTACCGTGGGTACCCGTGGCACGCTGATGGCCGCTATGGGTAGCACCGCCTATGAAATCCCTGCCACCTATGTTGTGGTGCTTAGCGGCACCAATTATCGTCTGGCCTTGAGCAAGAACACCGAGACGGCTTGGGCCAGCGTTCCCAGTGGCGAGTATAACGAGGCATTTGACGTGAAACTTACTGCCGTGAGCCAGACCGATGGCGCCCGCCTGGTCTATACCCTTGATGGCAGCGAGCCCACCGCTAGCAATGGTACCAAGGTCAACGATGGTGCCACTATCAATATTAACGGCACCAGGACCCTCAAGGTGGGTCTGCTTATCAACGGCGCCGTGAGTGGAGTGATTACCCGCAACTATATCATCGACACCAGCGTGTTTGAGCCCTATGAGATTACTGTATACCTCAAGGATCCCACCGTGGCTCCCAACAACTGGTCGGTAGTGAACTTCTACACCTGGGATTCGCCTACCAACAGGCAGTTCAACGGTAATTGGCCAGGCCAGAGCATCACCGATTACAAGACGGTAAATGGCGTGAAGTTCTACTACTGCAAGTACATGATTACGGGCAAGGACTATTGCATGAACTTTGTGTTTAATCAAGGCCCTAGCAACATGCAGACGGTTGACGTGACCGACGTGAGACACTCGTCAGTGTTTGAGGTGACCACACAGACTAACAAGTACAATGTGAATGATGTGACCGAAACCTATCTGGCCAGTCTCGAGGGTGGTACTGACATTGTAGGTGACGTCAATGGCGATGGCGAGGTGAACATCTCGGATATCAATGCGATTATTGACGCTATCCTCATGGGATCCACGACTAATCCCAGGTGTGATGTGAATCGCGACGGCGAAATCAACATCAGTGACGTGACTGCCGTGATTGAAGCCATGTTGGCCTCATAAGCATCTAGACGATGAGAAGGATTGTTTTAAGTATTAGCATGGCGCTTGCGATGGTTTTGACCAATGTGAGCGCAATCGCTGCTGTGCGTGGCGATGTGAATAACGATGGTGAGGTCACAATCAGCGACATTAACATGGTCATTGATTTTATCTTGTCGGACAGCGCCGACCTAACTGGCGATGTGGATGGTGATGGCGAGATCAATATCAACGATATAAATACCGTGATAGACATCATCCTGAGGGGCGGTGAGGAGCCTGATGGCCCAGTTGTGGGTGGCGACATCTCCATGTTGACCAAATATGAGGCCCACCAGCGCATGGCGCTGGGCTACGGCGTGACCTCGGCCTATTACCGTGACATCAATAACCAGCGCATCAATGACGTGATCACTTGGGTCAAACAACAGGGTTGGAACGCTGCTCGTGTGCGACTGTTCGTCAATCCCGAGAACGCCTCTAATACCGATAGAGGCCAGGGCGTGATTCAGAATTTGGACACTGTAAAGGTGCTGGGTCGCCGCATCAAGGCTGCCGGCATGAAGTTTATGCTCGATTTCCATTATAGCGACAGTTGGGCCGATCCGGTCAAGCAGTATACGCCTGCCGAGTGGGCCAACCTGGATGACGAGGCATTGACACAAAAGGTGTATGAATACACCCGTGACTGCCTGCGTGAACTCAAGGCAGCGGGTGCGACACCCGATTATATCCAAACGGGTAACGAGATCAGTTACGGTATGTTGTGGGGACCAGTGGGCACTCCGGCTGCCAATCTCAAGAAATGCTACATGGGCAGTGATGACAACTGGGACCGTTTCACCAACTTGCTTAAAGCCGCTGGTCGCGCTTGCCGTGAGGAATGCCCCAATGCTAAGATTATCTTACACACCGAGCGCGTAGCCAAGGTCAACATCCTGCTCAATTTCTATAACAAGATGAGGAACAAGCAGGTGGACTATGACATCATCGGGTTGAGTTACTATCCCTACTTCCATGGCGATTTGGCAACTTTGGCCAATGCCCTCAACAGCGTGTCCAACGCTTATCAGGACAAGGACATCATGATTGTGGAGACGGGTTACTGTTACCATTATGCCATTTCGGGTGACTATGACCTATCGTCAACATGGCCCATCACTTATGAGGGACAGCGCAAGTTCACGTCTGACCTCATCGCGAAACTCAAGCCGTACGACAAGGTGAAAGGCCTGTTCTGGTGGTTCCCCGAGGCCAACGAGTATGGGTTGGGCGGTAACTATTGGAGCGTCCTGCACGTGAATGATAACTGGTACAACGCGGGCTTGTGGGATCATGCGACAGGAAAGGCCTTGCCGGCCCTGTATGAGCTTAAACACTTCGTCGAATAACCACAACAAGGGTAAGTGTTAAAGAAAACGTGGCAACAGAGAATGATCTCCGTTGCCACGTTTTAATTTGTTCTGATACCTTGTTGCTGGGTTAATCCTTGTTTGGCTTTTTTGCCATGACGCAGATGAAGCGACGCTTCTCGTCGTGGCGGGAGTTGATATCGGTAAATCCCAGTTCTTTGAGTTCCTGTTCGATATCGTCGATAGTATAAATGCGAATGCCACCGATGCGTCTCTCCATATCGCGGTATTCTTGGCCCTCGCCGTCAAGCTCATTTGCAACTATAAATGTTCCGCCAGGTTTCAGCACCCTCAAGGCCTCAGAAAAGCCCATTTTTATGGTGGGCCAATAGTAGATGGTCTCAAAGGCCATCACGATGTTATAACTGTCCTTGGCAAGCGGTAATTGAGTCGCGCTGCCGCCAATGACGAAACATTGTCCATCCTTGACGGCTCTATAATTCAATTCGGTGGTGTATTCCAGCGACTTCTTTGATAAATCGATGCCTCTGACCGTGCATTTGGGGCATTTGGTCAATATGCGGTCAATATTTGCACCGCCACCACAACCGATGTCCAGCACATGGTCTCCAGGGTTGACTTCAAGTTCGGCCAAAGCCCATTCAGGCATGGCGGCATGTTCCTTGCCGTTCATGGCCGTTAAGACTCGTCCGCCCCAGAATCCCTTTGGGTGGCGTCCACGTCGATAATATCTGTATAGTTTATTCATTCCCTAGGACGTTTTCTCTTATTGACTGCAAAGTTAATTCTTAAACCACAGTTTTGCAAGAGAACAATGATTAAATTCTGGATAATATATGTTCCTACAGGATATATCTTTTTGTTCTTGATGACGACAATTTCAAGGTTTTATCAGAATTCCAGCACGAGCGTTGCGCGTGGCTCTAACGGCACGTTGCTGGACAGGTCATACTGCTTGCCGGTGATGACGTCGGTGGCCATGCGATTGTCGCCCTCAAACAGCTCGGCATAGCGGTTTACTTCGAGCGTGGCGGGTTTTGTGGTACCATTGATGATAGTCATCACGGTATTGCGGTGCCAGCGGCGGGTAACTACATACACGCCCTTCCAGGGGATGAACTGGGTTTGATAGCCTCGTATGATGGTCTCGTTGCCGTTGCGCCAGTGCAGCAGGGCACTCAGCCAGTTGAACATTTCATTCTGTTCGGGAGTGCGCCCCTCGGCGGTGAACGCGTTTTGCTTGTCGCCAGGGAAACCACCAGGGAAGTCCTTGCGCACGTTGCCGTCGGTGATTTCTTTAGTGCCGTTCATGAGCACTTCGGTACCGTAATAAAGCTGCGGAATGCGCTTGATGGTCAGCAGCAGGGCTAGCGCCTGCTTGAGGGCTGCCATGTCCTTGCCGTTGCCCAGGAAGCGGTCGGTGTCGTGGTTTTCGATAAACGCCATCACGCTCGACGGGTTGGGGTAGAGGTAGTCAAAGCACAGGCTGTTGTAAACGCGGTTGTAGCCACGCCACCAGCCGTCGGTTTCCTCCTTCTTGGCGCTATCGACTTTCTCATAGAATGAGAAATCCATCACCGTGGGCAGGTAGCTCTCGGGCTTACCTACCTTGTTTCCTTTTTGCCAAGCGGCGGTATAGGCAGGATGCTCCACCCAGGTCTCACCCACGACGTTGAAGTTGGGGTACTCGGCATCGAGGGTCTTCATCCAACGTGCCATCGCGTCGGCGTAGGCATAGGGGTAGGTGTCCATGCGGATGCCGTCAATTCCCACGGTCTCAATCCACCAGATGCTGTTCTGGATCAGATAGTTCATCACGTGGACGTTATGGTGGTTCAAGTCGGGCATCGAGGGAACGAACCAGCCTTCGACTGTCTCCTTGAGGTCAATCTCGCTGGCATAGGGATCCATGACGGGTGTGAGCTTATAACTCGTCTGCAGGTAGTTGTTCTTGTAGTCGGGCTGATTGAACCAGTCATGGCTAGGCATATCTTTTAGCCAGGGATGGTGAGCGCCGCAGTGGTTAAAAATCATGTCCATCACCACCTTAAGGCCATGAGCATGGGCCTCATCGACCAGGCGACGGTATTCCTCGTTGGTGCCAAAGCGCGGGTCCACTTTATAGTAGTTGGTGGTGGCATAGCCGTGATAGGTCGAGTGGCCATGGCCGTCAGGCGAATTGTTCTCCAGCACGGGGGTGAACCACAGGGCCGTGACGCCCAATTGGTTAAAATAATCCAGGTGCTGGCGAATGCCCTCAATGTCGCCACCGTGGCGCAGGCTGGGCTGCGTGCGGTCGTTCTTGTAGGCTTCCATCCCAGCTAGCTGGTTGTTGGCAGGGTTGCCGTCGGCAAAACGGTCGGGCATGAGCATGTAGAGCACATCGGCGTTAGTGAAGCCCTGTCGCTTGTCGCCACTCATCTCGCGTGCCAGCAGGTCATATTTCACTTTTTTCTTGCTGCGGCCCTGCTTGAATGTGATGTCCATCGTGCCGGGTTGTGCGCCACGGGTGTTCAGATATATGAGCAGGTAGTTAGGTGAGTCAAGGCGCACCAGGCTGTCGATGGTGACGCCAGCGTAGTCGATTGTTACCTCGGCGTCACGGATGCCCTCACCATAGACCATAAGTTGCACACTGGGATTTTTCATGCCCACATACCAGTTGGTGGGCTCGATGCGGTCAATCTTGACTGCAGCTTGGACGGTGAGCATTCCGGTGAGCACCACCGCTATCATCAACAATAGTTTTTTCATTATTTCGGTCGTTTTTAAGTGGTTATTCAATTATAATAGTTCGGGAAGTTGGAACAACTTAGTGCCGTTAGAGCCCTTGATGAGGATGTAGTAGCCCTCGGGGCGGTTGGCGGTAATGGCAGCTTTGACCTGTTCGACATCGGCAAATTTGCGGTAGGGGCAGTCAATGTCGGCAAACTCTTTGCCCACGAGCCATACCGTGTCAAAGGGGCATTGTTTCAATTTCTCCACCACGCGGACGTGTTCCTCGTGGCTGCTGTCACCCAACTCGCGCATCTCACCCAGGATAGCCATCTTGGGGGCGACCTGCATCACGCTGAAGTTGTCGAGCGCTGCTGCCATCGAAGTGGGGTTGGCATTGTAGGCATCGACGATGAGGTGGTTGTGAGTTGTCTCGGTGAGTTGTGAACGGTTATTGGAGGGCACGTAGTTTTCGAGCGCATAACAGATTTGCTCGGGTGCCACGCCGAAGTGCAGTCCCACGGTGACGGCGGCGAGCGCGTTGTCAAGGTTGTAGCTGCCGATGAGGTGGGTCGTCACTTCGTGCCAGTTGTCGTCGCCTTCTCGCCAGCGCAACCTCAGGAAAGGATCACAAGCGATGACCTCGCCACAAACGCGTGCCTTGTTGTTACCCGTTTGGCGGGTGTAGAGCTCGGCGCGCTGACCTTGGGGCAGGATGCCCATCAGATGCTCGTTATCGGCGTTGATGAAGATGATGCTTCCCTCACGGCTGGCGAGGTTGTCATAGAGTTCGCCCTTAGTATGGATGACGCCTTCCAACGAGCCAAAGCCTTGAAGGTGTGCTTTGCCCACATTGGTAATCAATCCGCAGGTAGGCTCAGCGGTTTCGACAAGCGTCTTAATGTCACCCGGGTGGCTGGCGCCCATCTCAACGACGGCGATCTCGTGCTCGGGGGCGAGACGCAGCAGTGTCTTGGGTACACCTACGTCATTATTGAAGTTACCCTCGGTCGCCATCACGTTATATTTCTCGGCGAGGACGGCACGCAGCAGTTCCTTAGTCGTGGTCTTGCCGTTGGTGCCGGTGATACCGATGACGGGGATGTCAAACTGGCGCCGATGCTCCCTCGCCAGGTCTTTATAGGCTTGCAAGGCGTTGGGTGCGAGCACCATTTGCTTGTCACCATGATAGTTGTTAAATACCTGCTCGTCGTCGACCACGGCTAGGGCACAGCCCTTTTCGAGTGCCTGGACTGCAAATTTGTTGCCGTCAAACAGGTCACCTTTTAATGCGATGAAAATGCTGCCCTCGGGGCAATCACGGCTGTCGGTAGTGACGACAGGATGTTGCTGATAAAAAGCGTAAAGTTTTTTAATATCCATAACGATTGAGATTTTGCCACAAAAGTACACAAAAAATCCACTATTTTATGTACTTTTGTCCCCGATTTTTGGGCTATGTCCTATATAAACGAAATTGATAATGAACTCAGAGAGAAAAACCATAGCCATCGTGTGTGGTGGCGACTCATCAGAGCACGAGGTGTCCTTGCGCTCGGCTCAAGGCCTTTATAAAGCCTTCGATCACAACCGTTACAACGTATTTATCGCCGTTCTGCGATTCCAGGACTGGCATGTGAATCTTCCTGAGGGCGGAACTGCCCCCATCGACCGTAACGACTTCTCGTTTATGTACCAGGGAGAGAAAGTGCGTTTTGACTACGCCTACATCACTATCCATGGCACCCCTGGCGAGAACGGTATCCTGCAAGGCTACTTTGACCTCATCAACCTGCCTTACTCGACCTGTAATGTGCTAGTCGAGGCGCTGACGTTCCACAAGTTCGCGTTGAACAACTACCTGAAGGCATTCGGTTGCTCGGTGCCCGATAGCATTCAAGTGCGTCGCGGTGTGCCTCATGGCTGGACCGCCGAGAAGGTGGAAGCCTATCTGGGCATGCCCTGTTTTGTTAAGCCAACTGCCGACGGCTCGAGTTTCGGCGTGACTAAGGTGAAAAGTTGTGACCAGTTGGACGAAGCCATGGAGTTTGCATTCAAGCAGTGTGATAACGTGATGATAGAGCGTTTCCTTGATGGCACCGAGGTCACCGTGGGTTGCTACAAGACACGCGACAAGTCGGTTGTGTTCCCCGTTACCGAAGTGGTGACCGATAATGAGTTCTTTGACTATGATGCCAAGTATAACGGTCAGGTCGATGAGATTACACCGGCGCGAATCAGCGATGAGTTGACAACAGCGCTGCAAGAGGAAACATCGCGCATCTATGACATCCTGCACTGCAACGGCATCATCCGCATTGACTACATTATTACAAAGAACCCTGATGGTACTGACCACATCAACCTGCTGGAGATCAATACTACTCCCGGTATGACCGAGACGAGTTTCATTCCTCAGCAAGTGCGTGCCGCGGGCCTCTCACTTACCGATGTCCTTACCGACATCGTCGAGAACCAGTTTTAAAACAAAAAAGGAGAGCAGCTGCTCTCCTTTTTTGTTGATTAGTGATTAGAGGTTATAGATTAGTGGGGTAGTTGATTGGTTTTGCTTGAACGCAAACCGCTAATCAATTTTGATGTGTTGTAAATGAGGGGCTTTATTTCCCTGAAATCCTCATCTGAAATATAACCGAGATCAAGAGCTAGTTGCAGATTGCAATAAACCTCCATTACAGATCCATAAGCTATTTCAATGAAATGGATTTGTTCCTTAATGGCTATCCTACCATTGCCTTCAGCAATATTAGATGGTACTGAAATCGCAGCACGGCGCAACTGGTCACAAAGCGCAAATCGCTCCTCATTTGGGAACTTCTTTAAAAGCTGATAGATAGCAATTACCATCTTTCTGGATTCTTGCCATGCATTTAATTTCTCAAATTGATATTCCATCTGAAGAAGTAATATTTCTCTAATCACTAATCACTAATCACACGCATGTGTTAATTGTGGAGGATGAGGGCGCTTTGGGCGGGGATGGTGACCTTGCCGCCCTTGACAGTGGCTAAGCCATCTGCGTTGCAAGCGATGTTGCGGCACACGACGGTATAGGTGCCCTCGGGAATTTCGATGGTGCGGGCGCGCTTGTGGGAATTGAAGGCCACATAGATGTCGCCCCACTGTTCACCGGGCACACCATGGCCATTAATGTGGTAGGCCACGAGGCAGTTTTCGGTGGGCAGGAAGTCGAGGTTGCGGCGCACCATGTCAGCACTACCCATGTGGAAGGCGGGATGTGCCTTACGCAGGACAATCAGATTCTTGTAATACTCCATCACTTGAGGATAGCGTTCCAAGTTGTCCCAATCCAGGTGATTGATGCAGTCGGGACTCTCATAACTGTTGTGGACACCCTTCTTGTCACGCAGCATCTCCTCGCCGCTGAGCATGAATGGTACACCCTGTGAAGTCATGACTACGGTCTGAGCCAGCAGGTCAAGGCGAATGAGCTCCTCGGTGGTGACCCCCTTGACGCTTGCGCGCAGGCGGTCAACAAGGCACATGTCGTCATGGCAGCTGACGTAGGCAATCATCTGGGTGGGCTCATTAGCGTAGGGTGCCTTGCTGTAGTTCACCTTGCTGTAGTCCACACCCGGGTGCTGGATAGCGCCCACGATACCAAACTTGAGGCTCTCCTCGTTGCCCTTCACACCGCCCAGGAAGGCAGCCTTGCTATTGCTGTCCCACGGGCCGCGCAACGCGTCGCGCATCTCGTCGCTGAAGGCGGCGATACCCGGCATCTTGTTGATGTTGGCCTTCATGGCCAGCTCTCCTGAGTAAGCGCAACTGCCGGCGCTCCATCCCTCGCCATAGATGAAGATGTCTTGAGGAACGGCTGTTCGGATGGCATTCATCGTCTCGATGTCATGCACACCCATCAGGTCAAATCGGAAGCCGTCGATGTGGTATTCATCCACCCAATATTTCACGCTTTCAACCATGAAATTGCGCATACCTTCACGCTCGCTGGCCGTCTCGTTACCGCAACCGCTGCCGTTACTGTAAGAGCCGTCGGCGTTCTTGCGGTAGAAGTAGTCGGGACGTGTCAGCTGGAAGTTGCTCTCGTCAATATTCCAAGTGTGGTTGTACACCACGTCGAGGATAATTTTAATTCCAGCATTATGGAGTGCCTGAACCATCTGTTTGAACTCGTTGATACGCACCTCGGGCTTGTAAGGGTCGGTAGAGTAGCCGCCCTCGGGCACGTTGTAGTTCACCGGGTCATAGCCCCAGTTGTACTGCGGTTCATTCAGTCGGGTCTCATTCACCGAGGCATAATCAAACGACGGCAGGATGTGCACCGCGTTCACGCCTAGCGCCTTCAGGTGCTCGATGGCGCGAGGCTCGGTCAAGGCAAGGAATTTTCCCTTGTTGATAAATCCACCCGACTCATCTATCGAGAAATCACGGTGGTGCATCTCGTAAAGGATCAGGTCCTTGGCTGCAATGCTGGGCCGCTTGTCGGCTTGCCAGCCGGCAGGATTGGTTGCCCCCATATCGATGATGGCGCCTCGCTTGCCATTCACGCCCACGGCAGTGGCCCAAATACCCGGACACTCGCCACGGAACTTGCCGCCATATTTCACGTCAAAGGTGTAGAACTTGCCTTTCAGGTCGCCCTTGACGGTAGCCTGCCACATGCCAGCCTTGTCGCGCTTCATGTTGACGGTCTTGACGGGTTTGCCGCCCAGTCCGTCCTTGTAGATGCGCAGTTTTACTTGCTGGGCATCATCGTTGGTCTCAACAGAAAAAGCGCTCGCGCTGGGGCTATAGTTGACCCCAGTGCGTGCGCTGATGGATTGTGGTACGAGTAATGCCATGATTATCGTGACCAGTAAAATGAGTTTTTTCATTATCGTCCGCTTTGAGAGATAAGGTCTTTCAGGCGGCCGTTGAACTCGTCGGCCTTCATCAGTTGCTCGATGGTCATGTGCATGCGGTAGCGCCAGTAGTGGCGGGGATTGGCGGGGATGTTGATGCGCTCGGCATCAGCATCGGCCAGGCGCAGTTTCTCATCGATAGCGAGCCAATCCTGCAATGAGAGCAGGCAAAGCATCGACGGACAGGTGAGATGGGCGCGCACGATGTCGTCGGCCAACCAACCGGGCAGCGGATGAGGAGCGGCGTCTCCTCTCCACAGTGCCGAGTTGTAGTACTCCTGGGTGCGGTCCCAGTCCTCGTCCCACCATTGCCTCAACGTGGGCATATCGTGGGTCGAGATGGTGGCCACGCTGCGATAAGGATTGGCGTTCAGGTTGCCGAACTTGATGTGGTTGTCCTTGGGCATCGACTGGATCTCGAGGCTCAGGATACGTAACTCGTTCATTACCCATGCCACACAATCGGGCACCATGCCCAAGTCCTCGGCACACACGAGCATGCGGGTTGCCTGCACCAGTTTGGGCAGTTTCTTCATCGCCTCGTGGTACCAGAAGTCGTTGTTGCGGTGGTAGAAATACTCGTTATAGAGCTTGTTGAAGGCAGCCTTGTCGTTATCGTAGAGTGCCTCATAGACAAAGTCGAACTGCACCGAGATGCGCGGGTGGTACAGGGCGGGATTCTTGCGGTCACGCACGAATAGCACGTCGCTGATGAGGGCATACAAGCCATCGCGTATCCACAGGTCATCCTCGCTGTTCTTACCAAGGAAAGCTGCTTCCACCTTGCGCTGGGTGTCATACTCGGGTTTCATGCGGTAGATGTCGTCATGCACGCGCTCGACATATTTCTCACGCACGGTGTCGGCCCACTTGCCAAAGACGCGGTCCAGTACCCAGTCGGCAATGAAGGGCTTGGTCATCAGCTCTTCCTGGAAATTCAGGCCGTAGCTCCGGATTTCCTGGGCGCTCATACCCTGTGAGGGAGAGAACTGGCCAAGCAATCCATGTACGGCGTCGATGGGAATCTCCCAAATGCGGAAGAAGCCTAGCACGTGGTCGATGCGGTAAGCGTCAAAGTACTGTGACATCTTGCGGAAACGCTTTACCCACCACTGGCAGCCATCAGCAAGCATCACGTCCCAGTTATAGGTTGGGAAGCCCCAATTCTGGCCGTTGGTCGAGAATGCATCGGGTGGAGCACCCGCCTGGCCATTGAGGTTGAAGTACTTGGGCTCTACCCATGCCTCAACGCTGTCGCGGCTGATGCCGATGGGGATGTCACCCTTGAGGATGACGTGCTTGCCCTGGGCATACTCATGGGCACCACGCATCTGTTTGTCGAGGTAGAACTGCACATAGTACCACAGGCTTGCCTCCTTGTACAGCTTGGTGCGGGGATTGGCCATGGCAGCGCGCTCCTCTTTATCGAGCGTGTGGTGGTCGGGCCACTGGCTGAAACTTGCCGTGCCATACAGGTCGCGGTAGTGGCTGAAGGCAGCATAGGGTACCAGCCAATCCTCGTTGGCGGTAAAGAATGCCTTGAACTCATCGCTCTTGAGCACCTGAGAGCCCTCCTGCTCAAACAACAGCTTCATGTACTCGCGCTTGGCGTTGTTCACACGCTCATAGTCGATCTGCGGCAGCGCGTTCAGTTCCTTGCGCAATTTCTCAAACTCGGCGGCACGTTTCTTGTCGGCCAGTTTGGGAAGCTGACGCAAATCCATGTATTGCGGATGCAGGGCATAAATGCTGATGCTGTTGTAAGGGTAGCTGTCGCTCCAGGTGTGGGTGATGGTGGTGTCGTTAATGGGCAACACCTGCAGGGCGCGCTGTCCCGTGCTGGCTACCCAGTCCACCATGAGCTTGAGGTCGCCAAAGTCGCCCACGCCGAAGCTGCCCTCGCTGCGCAACGAGAAGATGGGAACCACAGTTCCGGCCAACTTGATGGGGTAGAGCGGGAAATAAGCCTGCTGCAGCTCATAGACGATGTGCTCTCCGTCCTTGACAACGGGTAGCAGAACCGTGCGGTTGTCGCCTGTCTCCCAAATGACGGGTTTACCCTTGCCGCCCACAATGACAAACTTAAACTCAATCATCGCTTTCTTGAATGCGTTAGCATCAAGAGTGATGACCCACTCGTTGTGGTTGTGCTCGGTCATCTTGAGGGCCTTGGCCTCGTTCCAGTCGCCTAAGGCGGGCTCGTTGCCTACAACGCCCAGAGTCTCGCCCGTGCCTAGCTGCGGTGCACGCACCTTGAGTTGAACGCAAGTCGCAAATTTGGCCTTGGCCATCGCCTGATGCTTGCGCAGGGCTACACAGTCGGTAAATGCCGAACTGTAGAGGTAGCTGTCGTCGGGCAGGTCGTTCCAATGGTCATAGGTGATGTATTTTGTTGCCTTGGAGGCATTTAGGTCCAGACGATGGGGAATGACCATCCACTCGTGTCGCACCTCCTTGCCGTCACGCTCAATGTTATAGTAATAATCGATTTGTCCTGCTTTGGCAGGAACATCGATGTCGCATTTCCATGATTTGTCGTTAGCGGGCTTCATGGCTTGGCGGACCACCTTGTCGGGTGCCGCACCGTCGATAATATTGAGCACGACGTTTTCACCGTAAACGGTGCTGTACTCTAGATTGAATCTTACTTTCATAGTCTCTAGTATTATATTTAGGGGATTTTTAGTTCTTGTGTTTCTTGTCCTCGATAATGAACACGCAAGCGGCACCCACGACGAGCAGGATACCTGCAAGGATAAGCATGTTGCCCTGAACGCTGTCCATGACATACTTCAGCAGGACGCCACCCAGTGCGGCAGCGACGATCTGCGGTATGCAGATGGTGCAGTTGAACAGACCCAACGCTGTGCCCATGCGGCTGCTGCCCTCAAAGGCGTTGGTCACCAGCGTGAAGGGCATGGCCAGCATGGCAGCCCAAGCGAAACCGATGAGGAAGTAGGGCACGAACAGCATGTACTGGTTGTGGATGTAGGGAACCATGGCAAAGCCGATACCACCAATGACAAGGCTCAAGGCGTAAGCCACCTTGAGATTCTTGAACTGAGGAAGAACGACGGCCCACAGCACACTGCCGATAGCTTGAACGGCGAAGAGGATGCCTACCCAGTTACCGGCAAGCTGATAACCCTCGCTAGACGCGTCGGTAGTGTTCCATACGGTATCAGCGATGGTGCCGTTGGTATAGGTCCACATGTACATGAAGGCAGCCCAGCAGAAGAACTGTACCAAGCCCACCTCAAAGAATACCTTGTAAGCGTGCTTTTTCTGAGCCGAGCTCATCTCGGTGCCAGTCTGCTCGCCTTGACCCTCAGCATTGGCGGCAGCGTTGAACTCGGCCATCTGCTGCGGGGTATATTCCTTCACATGGCTAATGGTGTAGATGACGCACAGGATAAGGATGGCTGCTCCCACATAGAAGGACCACTTCACGCTATCGGGAACGACGCCCTCGGGGGCCACATTGGCAATGCCGATGGCTGTGAACAGGAACGGGAAGATGTAGCCTACCAGCGAGCCTGCGTTGCACAGGAACGACTGGATTGAGTAGGCCTTGGCCTTCTGTTTCTCGTTGACCATATCGCCCACCATCATTTTGAAAGGCTGCATGGCCATGTTGATGCTCGTGTCGAGGAACATCAAGGCAATTAGGCCGAAAATCATTGCGCCAGAGATGGTCAGACCTAATGATCCAGCGTTAGGTAACAGGCACATCACGATGATTGCTGCCAGTGCACCAATCAGCAGATAAGGGATGCGGCGGCCCCATCGGCCCAGCCACGTCTTGTCACTGAAGTAGCCTACCAACGGCTGAACAACCATGCCCATCAATGGGGGCAGGATCCAAAAATAACTCAGGTTGTGCGGGTCGGCGCCCAATGTCGCGAAAATGCGGCTAATGTTTGCACTCTGCAGTGCATAAGCGATTTGCACTCCAAAGAATCCAAAGCTGATGTTCCACAGCTGGTTGAATTTCAAATCCGGTTTAGTTCTCATAATGATATATTTTTAAGTGTTAAGTGATAATTTCGTCGGTAAATTGGGTTAGCACCTACAAAAATAACAAAATATCTCCCAAAATTATTATGAATAATGTATTAAGGGCTGAAAAAATCAATGCAACCGATTGCATTACTAAGCATGAGGCACTAGTGGGCAGCCAATCTTGTGTTGAGATGTGAGTATGTGAATAATTGGTCCGATGGGATTTTGGTGGTGTGGAAGTAAATATGTACCTTTGCGGGCTGAAAATAATTAAAACTAGATAAAGACATGTCATTACAATGCGGAATCGTGGGCCTGCCCAATGTGGGTAAATCCACTCTGTTTAACTGTCTGTCGAATGCCAAGGCGCAGTCGGCCAACTTCCCGTTCTGCACCATCGAACCCAACGTGGGAGTGATTACGGTACCCGACGAGCGCCTCAATGAGCTCGCCAAACTGGTGAACCCGGCGCGCATTGTGCCCACTACGGTCGAGATTGTTGATATCGCAGGACTGGTCAAGGGCGCGAGCCGAGGCGAAGGCTTGGGTAACAAGTTCTTGGGGAACATCCGCGAGACCGATGCCATCATTCACGTGTTGCGCTGCTTTGACGATGACAACGTGACCCACGTTGACGGCACCGTCGATCCCGTGCGCGACAAGGAGGTCATCGACTTGGAGTTGCAGTTGCGCGACCTGGAAACCATCGAGAGCCGCATCAACCGCGTGCAGAAACAGGCCCAGACTGGAGGCGACCGCGAGGCCAAGGCCCAATATGAGGTCTTAAAGCGCTACAAGGAAGCCTTGGAGCAGGGTCGCAGTGCCCGCACGGTTGAACTCGTTAACAAGGACGAGGAGAAAATCGCTCACGAGCTGTTCCTGTTGACCAACAAGCCGGTGCTGTATGTGTGCAACGTCGATGACAAGAGTGCTGTGAACGGTAACGCCTATGTTGACGCCGTGCGCGAGGCCGTGAAGGACGAGAATGCCCAAATCCTGGTGGTTGCTGCCCAAACCGAGAGCGAGATCGCCGAGTTGGAGGATTATGAGGAGCGTCAGATGTTCTTGAGCGAGATCGGACTTGAGGAGAGTGGTGTGAACCGCATCATCAAGGCTGCTTATGCGCTGTTGAACCTGGAGACCTTCCTCACGGCTGGTCCCAAGGAGGTTCGCGCGTGGACTTTCCGTCGTGGCAGCAAGGCACCGCAGTGTGCTGGTGTCATCCACAGTGATTTTGAGCGTGGATTCATCCGTGCCGAGATTATCAAGTATGACGACTATATCCATTATGGCAGTGAAGCCGCTGTGAAAGAGGCTGGCAAGATGCACATCGAGGGTAAGGAGTATGTCATGCAGGACGGCGACATTGTGGTCTTCCGTTTCAATGTCTAATGACTGACTCCCTTTTGAAGTAGTTGGGTAAGCATCTGAAAAATGGCTAAACGAGTACTCCTGGTCAATAAGTTCTATTATCCTCGTGGCGGCGATTGCATCGTTGTCATGAATACCGAGGCGCTGCTCCGTGAAAACGGTGTGGATGCCCAGGTGTTTGCTATGGAGTATTCCCAAAATCGTCCTGCCAAGTTCAAGGAGCAGTTTGCCAGCCGAGTGGACTTTAGCGGCAGTTTTGCCAACCTGTGGCGTGCTTTGAGGCGCACCCTAGGCATGGACGATGTGCGCCAGAGCTTTGCGGCCGTTCTCGACGAGTTCCGTCCCGATGTGGTTCATCTGCACAACATTCACAGCTATCTCTCGCCCGTGGTGGGCCAGATCGCTCATCAACGCGGCATCCGCGTCGTGTGGACCCTGCACGATTACAAGCTGTTGTGTCCCCGATATGACTGCCTGTTGAATGGCAAGCCCTGTGAGCAATGTATCACAGGTAGCAAGAATGGTGTCCTTGAACACCGATGCATGAAGGGGTCGTTCCCTGCCAGCGCAGTGGCAAAGATGGAGGCGCTGAAATGGAATCGCCGTGTCCTGGAGCAAAACACCGATCTTTTCGTCTGCCCCAGCCAGTTCATGGCCAGCATGATGAAAAAGGGTGGATTTGACCCTTCAAAAACGGTTGTGCTCAACAATTTCCTTGATCCTGTCAAACTTCAACAATACCAGTCGTTGAGCGATGGCGTTCAGCGTGAGGACTATTACTGCTATGTGGGCAGGCTGTCATCTGAGAAAGGTATTGAAGACTTGTTGGCGGTTGCGTCGCGTCTGCCTTACAAACTCAAGGTCGCAGGCGGTGGACCCTTGGAGCCAAGTTTGCGCATCAAGTATGCTGGCAATGCAAATATCGAGTTCCTGGGCATCATCGACGCTGTCGATGTCGCTAAATTGCTTGCCGGAGCGCGTTTCAGCATTGCTCCGTCGCAGTGCTACGATAACAATCCGTTGAGTGTGGTAGAGTCGTTGTGCGCCGGCACCCCAGTCGCCGGTTCTCACATCGGTGGCATCCCCGAGTTGATTGCCGATGGCTGCGGCCTCACTTTCACACCTTTTGATCAAGATGCGATAGCAACAGCCATTGAACAGGCGATGTCCCGTGAATGGAATCATGCCGAGGTAGCCCGTCAAGCCCTCGACAAGTTCGGTCCCCAGACCCACTTGAACGTGCTGACCAAGGAAATCTATGGTTTTTGATTTCATTTTTCGTTTTTTTTTGTCATGTTTGCACAATATTTCACAACTCATCTAGTTTATTAGTTGTAATAGCTTATTGACGATAGCGATGAAGAACGTGATTCAGGGTAGTCTGATCACGACTTTCAGGTGCAATGCCCAGTGTAACATGTGCAACATCTGGAAGTTCCAGACAAACCCGAATGAAGAAATAGATGCCTCCTACTATGAGAAACTGCCCGCGGGGTTGAGAATCAACATCACGGGTGGTGAGCCTACGTTGCGTAAGGACATCGACAAAATTTTTGAAATTCTTTATCCTAAATCTCGACTTCTTGAGCTCAGCACCAACGGTTACAACACCCAAAAGATCGTTGAGCTGGCTAACAAATATCCTAACATTCTCATTCGCGTCAGTGTCGAGGGTCTGCCCAAGATCAATGATGCCAAGCGCGGCATCAAGGACGGTTTTGACCATGCCCTGCGCACCATGTTGGAGTTGAAGAAGACCAAGTGCAAAAACATCGGCTTCTCGGTGGTGATCTCGCCCGATAATTACATGGACCTGCTCCACCTCTACGACTTGTGTGTCGCACTCGATGTGGAACTTGGCAACTCGGCGGTTCATAATTCATGGTACTTCCACAAGGAGGATAATCAGATTGAGAGCGAGGAAGCCCTGCGCCAGCACGAGCTATTCGTCAAGGCATTGCTCACCAGCAAGCGCCGCCACTTCAAGGACCGCTTGAAGGACTATGGCCGTGCCTATTTTAACCGTTCTATTCACCGCCGCCTGCGTGGTGACACCGACGAGTATCGTCCACCCTGCGGCGCGTTGAGCGACTTTTTCTTCATTGACCCGTGGGGTAACGTCACCCCCTGCAACGGCAGTGGCGAGGAGTGGAAGATGGGCAACATCAAGGAAGATACCTTAGAAAACATCCTGGCCAGTGATAAAGCCAAGGCTGCGATGGAGAAAGTGCGCAACTGCAAGCGCAACTGTACCTTTATTGTCACCGAGCGTCACGACATGGTGCGCCGTCCGTGGGTGCCCATCATGTGGATTATCAAGAACAAGTGGCGCACATTCAAGGGAAAAGACATCTGCTGGGACTAACTCTTTCTAGTTAATAGTTAACAGTTAATAGTTGGGCATCCGCATTCAACTTTCAACTTTAACCCTTAATCTTTAAACTGAAAATGAAGACGGTAGCGGTAATCGGCACGCGCGGATTCCCTGGTATCCAGGGCGGTGTCGAGGCTCATAGCTATCACCTTTATACCCGCATGAGTGACGTGCACGTCAGGTTGTACCGCCGCCGTGCATATCTCACCGCACAATCCGCTCACACCTTTCCCAACATCGAGTACATTGACTTGCCCTCGACGCGTGTCAAGGGCTTTGAGGCGGTGTGGCACACGCTGCTGAGCGTGTTTCACATCCTTTTTCATCGCCCCGACGTGGTTCACATCCACAACATCGGGCCTGGCATGTTCGCACCGTTGCTACGCCTGTTTGGCTTGCCCGTGGTGCTGACTTACCACAGCCCTAATTATGAGCATGCCAAGTGGAGCGCTCCCGCCCGCTGGCTCTTGCGCCAGTGCGAGAAACTCTCTCTGCGGTTCAGCAACCGCGTCATATTTGTCAACAAGCATCAAATGGAGAAGTGCGGCGCGTTGGAAAAAAGTGTCTTTATCCCCAATGGTATCGATCCCGTCACTCGTAGCGAGAACACCTCGTTCCTGCAGAGCCATGGTATCCTCAAGGGCGAGTATCTGCTGGCTGTTGGGCGACTCACGCCCGAGAAAGGTCTGCAATACCTTGTCGAGGCGGCTAACCGCCTGCCCCAGGTCACTCAGGTGGTCATTGTCGGCGCCAGCGACCACGACGACAGTTACCGCAAGCTGCTCGAGCAGCTCGATAAGGGTCATAAAGTTATTTTTACCGGATTTACCACGGGTGACGACCTGAATCAACTTTACAGCCATGCCCGCGCCTTTGTGTTACCCTCGGTCAACGAAGGCTTCCCCATGGTGTTGCTCGAGGCGATGGCCCATGGCTTGCCCATCGTGTGCAGCGATATCCCCGGCACCCGCCAGGTGGATCTTCCCGAGCAGGACTATTTCGCCGTTGGTGATGCTGATGCCCTTGCTGCGACCCTATCTCGCCTGCTTGCTGGCCCTGTCGAACGACAGCATTACGACCTCAAACAATATGACTGGGACGACATCGCCCGTCAGGTTTTCAAGCAATACGACCTTGCTATTTCCTGAAAACTAACCGCTAGGAACTTACTCCCCATTCCCGTTATCTCCCCACTGGCTGTTGAGCCATGCAATTTTGCGGTGGATAAATGACTTGAAGTCGGCCTTTTGGATGTCGATGTCATATCGTGGCCAGATGACACAGTCGGCGGCAACGGCAGGTTTAATGGATTCCACAAACTCATCAGCAAAACTATCGATATCCAAGCCATTGAAGCCCGAGCCATAGAACTCACGCCAATGCTCCCGCAATACTTGCTGGAAATGTGGGAACTTAGCGATTTCTTCAATCCAACTAGAGTTGAAAACTGATGGTTGTTCATAGATGAAATTGTTGAATTCGGTATCTCCATAGATGGCCCAGCGCTGGAAGGCGCTACCGAAGTCCCACACGGGACCGAATACCAGCTTGGAATTGTCACCATAGCGCTTATACATGTAACAAGAGCCGGCAAAGCCTTCGATGTCATCCATGATCTCGCGCACGATGTAGTACATGGCCAGCGTGTCGATGTCGATATAGCGTTCCCACTCGGTACTGCTCTTGTCGTCGGTATAGATGGCAGCGTTGGTTTCTGAAAGGTATTGCTTGAGCCATTGCTCCTGGACATCGGAGAGCGCTTCGGGACATAGATAGGTGACCGCCATTGAGTCAGGCTGATTGAAACTGTCATATTTCTCAGCGATATAGACATGCACACCCGGATTGGGGTTATTATCAATTTCGAGCAACCAGCCGCCCGTAATCCTGTCGGGGTCGGTCTCATAATCTGCTTGCTCCTCAATGTTGACACGATGCTTTCCAGTGCGTATTTTCTCAGTGAGGAAATACAGACCCATGTATTTGCCGTTAATCACCAGCTCGACGGGCTCTTGGGCTGGGGTGTAAGGAAAACCGATGCGACGACTCAACTCAAAACCCATGGTGTTCTTGAGACGAGCCAAATAGTCATCATAATGAGCGAGCAACACAAAGTGGCGGTTTTTCGGCATGCCCATCAACGGTTCCTTGGTATCCAGTTTCAGGCGATAGGATTTCTTGGGATAATGCCTCCATGTGTAATTGCCGTGTCCCTTGATGAGGGTAGTCAACGGCGCATCGGGCGACCCGATGGACTCATAACCCTCAATGCCCATGTTGTCAAGCCACCACTCGGCTTGCAAGTAGTCTTCCTTTTCACGGCTGACGATGTCGCGACCTCCCTCGGTGTTGATGAACAGCACCGGAAGGGTCCCCGAGTAGGTCATTGTATCGACAGTGACAACACTATCGGTAGGTACGGGCGGCTCTGGAGGTGTGGGTGGCACTGGCTCGTCATTCTTGCAAGCCATCATTGCTAAAGTAAGAACTAGAAATGATATATAGTAAAAAGACTTGCCCATAATAGTATCAATAATATATTATGTTATCTAAATTTGGGTATTGTTCCAGACTGCTAAAGCTTTACAGATTTGTACCCCATTGGGTGTTGAGCCAGGCGACCTTCTTGTGGAATGAGGGACGGGTATACAGATTGAGCTTCAACGTGTTATTATGGCTGGAGTATTGTGGCCAGCGCACATAATCGTATTCACAGGCTTGCTCGATTTTGGCGGCAAACTCGTCTATATAAGCGTCCATCGTGGGGTATACTTCCTCATAGAACCGCTGCCAATGATAGCGTACCCTTTCTTGGAAATGTGGGTATTTGGCGATTTCTCCAATCCATTTGGCATGGCAGTAGCTGGGCAGGTTCTCATAAATGAAATCGTTGAACTCATAGGACGGGGTATAGCGCTGGAAAGAACTGCCGCAGTCCCACATCGGGCCGAAGATGAGTTTAGTGCTGTCGCCGCGTTGCTTGTGCATGAAACAGCTGCCCGAGAATGCCTCGGGGTTGTCCACCGCCTCCTGGACAAGATAAAAGACCGCCAGTGAATCGATGTCAATATACTGTTCCCAAGCATGGCTCAACGTGTCATTGCTATAAATGGAATCATTGGTCGCGTGTAGGAATGCGAAGATATACTCACGCTGGACATCGCTCATCACTTCGGGGGAATGGGACGTGAACTTGATGGTTTGTCCGTTGCCCTCGATGATCTTGATGCTCCCGGGTTCGCCATAATTGTCGATTTCGAGCAACCATCCCCCAGAAATCTTGTCGGGGTCGGTCTCGTTGTCGGCCTGTTCAATGATGTTCACGCGATCTTTATCAACCCTGATTTTCTCGGTCAGGAAGTAAAGGCCGATGTACTGCCCGTTGAGAACCACCTCGACGGGTTCCTGGAGCGGATTCCAAGCCATGTCCATCCGTCGCCCGATTTCAAAGGGCAGGGCATCGTTCATCTTCCCCATCCAGGTATCGGCATAGGCCAGCAGCGTCCAATGCTTATTGGACGGCATGCCCAGTACCGGGTGTTTCTGGTCAAACTTGAGCCTGTAAGGTTTTTTGTCCATATTGGTCCAAGTGGCATTGCCTCGCCCCTTGATTTGCATCCCCAGGGGCTCCTCAGACGACCCGAGGGACTCATAACCGTCGATGCCCATCGCGTCAAGCCACCAGTCGGCGTGCATGTAGTCTTCCCTCTCCTTGCTCACGATGTCGCGATAGCCCTCGGTGTTGATATACAGCACTGGTAGCGTTCCCGAGAAAGAGGGCATGGGTGGTAACTGCTTGCCCAGAATGGCATCAATCACCATGTTGATGTCGGCGATATTGATTTCCTTATCGGCGTTCACATCGGCGGCATAACTATAAAGAGAGTGGTAGGCAACCCCTTTCATCACCGAATCGGCCAGTGCATTCACATCGGCGATGTTCACTTCCCAGTCGCGGTTCACGTCTCCGCGGGGGCGCAATCCCGATTGGGCATGGGCAGCAAGGCTTGACATGGCCAGCACTGTCAATGCGCAAAATAAAAGGTATTTGTTTTTAAGTCTTATCATAATTGGGGTCTAGTGGAATTGTGAAATCATTTATACTCCAGTGGTTCAGAGGGGTAATTAAGTCCCCATTGCTGGTTGAGCCAGTCGATTTTGCAGTGAATAAATCGCCTGAAATCCTTCTTTTGGATCTCGATATCATACTGCGGCCAGCGAACGACATCGGCATAAAACGCCGGCTTAATCGATTCGACAAACTCATTGATGAATTCATCTATGTCCAATCCGTTGAAACCGCTCCTGTAAAACTCGCGCCAATGCTGCATTACCACTCGCTGGAAATGGGGATATTTGGCAATTTCCTCTATCCAGTGGTTGGCAAAGTCGGTGGGTTGCTCATAGATGAAATGAGAGAAACTGACGTCACCATAGATGGCCCATCGCTGGAACGCGTTGCCAAAGTCCCACACAGGTCCAAAAATGAGCTTGGTGGAGTCCCCGCGATGCTTATACATGTAGCAACTGCCCGCAAAATACTCCAGGTCATCCATGATTTCGCCCACGATGTAGAACATCGCCAGCGTGTCGATGTCAATATACTTTTCCCATTCCCTGCTGGTCTTATTGTCGGTATAGATGGCATTGTTTGCCTTTTGAATATAGTTTCTGATATAATTCTCCTGTTGCCAAGATAGAATCTCTGGCGATTCAGGAGTGACCGCAAGCCAAATGTCGTTTTCCTGCAGCTCGACAAAGTACATGGTATTGTCCTCATGCACATTGGTAATCTCAAGCAGCCAGCCACCCGTGATAGTTTCGGGGTCGGTTTCCATGTCATTTTGCTCCTCGATATTGACACGGTGCTTGTCCACCCTGATTTTCTCGGTGAGGAAATACAACCCGATATACTGGCCATTGAGCACGACCTCGACCGGTTCTTGGGCAGGCGTGTAGGCCAACCCGATGCGGCGGCTCAGCTCAAAGCCCATCGTGTTCTTGAGGCGAGCCAAATAGTCGTCAGGGTGAGCCTGCAGGCAAAAGTGGCGGTTGCTGTGCATCCCCATCAACGGCTGCTTTTCATCGAGCTTGAGGCGGTAGGATTTCTTGTCATAGTGCGACCAGGTGAAGTTGCCACGGCCCTTGATCTGCATCCCCAGCGGTTCCTCGGGGGACCCGATGGAATCATAGTTGTCGATGCCCATCGCGTCGAGCCACCACTGCGCCTGCAGGTATTCTTCCTTGCTCACGATGTCTTGATACCCCTCGGTGTTGATATAGAGCACGGGCAGAGTTCCCGAGAACGAGGGCATGGGAGACAATTGTTTGCCCAGAATGGCATCGATCGCCATGTTGATGTCGGCGATATTGATTTCCTTATCGCCGTTCACATCGGCGGCATAGCTATAAAGAGCGTGGTAGGCTGCTCCCTTCATCACCGAGTCGACCAGTGCATTCACATCAGCAATGTTCACTTCCCAATCACAGTTCACGTCTCCGCGTGGGCGTAGCCCCGACTGGGCCTGTGTCACGAGCCCGGTCATGGTACATAAAACGAGAACGATGAGTGCTATGTTTTTTTTCATGACATTATTCTGGTAAGCGGGGAAAAGATCCGGTCCTTGAAGAAAATGAACGGGCTGAGGCGCAGGCGGTCACACAACCAGGCACAGGCCAGGCAGCAGACCACCACAAACGCCACCGCTATAACCGCGAATGAGATAGCCGTGGGGTCAAAGGCGAAATAAGGCGCTACCACCTTGGTGACAAGCGTGAAGATGGGCGAGAACACCACGATGGCAAGTGAGTTGCGACCCAGACAGCACAATGAGCTGCGAACGACAGCACCGCAATAGGGATAAAGGGCCAGCAACAGGCTCATCATGAGCACAGTGATGGCTACGCCGGCCAGTGACCCGTTATGGAAGTTCTCGCGTGAGGCGAATAGCACGATCAAGGGCAGGATCGCTATGAATGACGGTGTGATTACTTTTGTCAAGGAGTTGCCGCTGCGCATGACCGCTAAGCCCAACAGGAAATAAATGACATAATCCCAGTTGAGTCCCTCGATGACCAGCGACAGCCCATACAGCACCAGTCCCGTCAATGCCAGTCCCGAAATGCCTTTAAGGCGAAGCAGACGGTAAACGATGTAATAGATAATGGTGCTGATGACCAGCGTGTGGAGGTACCAGTAGGGGCCGGTGGGCTGCGTCGCGATGCGCGTCACGAAATCCAGTGGCGTGAGGCGCTCAATGGCGTTGTGTGCATGGAGGGCGTTGCCCATGAAGTACTGCAAGAGAATGTAAAGCGCCTCGAACAGCAGGTAGGGGATCAGGATGCGCAACAGGCTCTTACCGAAAGAGCGCGGCTCCTTTTCCACGTTGGCCAAATAGCCCGAGATGATGAGAAATGCCGACATGTGGAACGTGTACACCGCCTCGCGCAGCACGGGATAGGTCTCCTCGATCAAGGCGAGGTGAAACAAGACCATCAACACGATGAAGATGCCCTTGAGATAATCCAGCTGGTGTATACGTTCATTAGCCATTGGCAATGGTGTTAACGGTTATAGCTATTGTGGCCTATTTTGCGTTTGCGAGCGTTAGTGACGTTCTTTAACAGCTCCTTCTCGTTAGCCACGCCGTGGAAGACATTGTACTTCACCTCCAGGCGGTCAAAGCGATAATTCTTGGTCGAACTTTTTGACCAATGAGTCATGAATTGGCCGTTGCCGCCGTTCACCGTGACATCATTGTTTTCAAACACGACCGAGCCGCTAGGTGCAAATTCCACAAGGAAGAAGTTCATGTTGCTGCTGCGGAACGTGTTGCTCTTGAAGTTGAGGTTCATTTTCTTGATCTTGTGGCTGTAGATGCGCGTGTCGCCCTCAAAAACGTTGTTGCTGGCGTTAAGAGTAAACAAGTCGGTGCCTTCGCCACCGCCCACATAGGCTACACTCTCAAGCCCCTTGCACACATTGTCGCGCAGCGTCACGTTGCCGCCCTCATACTGGCACCAGATGAGTCTCATGCCATAGGGTTTGCGGTTCTTGGGGTTGACGGTCACCTCGTTGAGCAGGTGATTGCCTAACACGCTCACGATGCCGCCACGGGTCTGGAGGAACATGTATCCCGAGTCGTCATGATCGGTGAGTACCAGGTTCCTGTTGATAACCGTGTTGCCGTTGATGTGGATGGTGTCGCCACATGAACTCAGGTCATGCACCTCGATGTCCTTGTGGTAGTACCTGTATTCGCGACCGATGTCGCCATTGATGATCTGGTTATTCTCGATGAAGATGTCCTTGTGATAATCGGCGGGGTCAAAACCGATGTACATGCAGCGCGTGGTGACATCGTTGATGAAGAACTTGTTGTTGCGCAGGTGGAAATTACGCGTTGTGCACTGGTCTTTGCTTAGCTTGTGGTCGGTCATCAGGGTGAACAGCATGCCGCAGTTGGCCTCGGGATCCTTGTCCTTGCCGTTGTAACCGCCATAATAAAACTCGTTGTCCTCCACAAAGATGTCGGTGCGTCTGGCCGTGCCGCGGACATAACCGTTGGTCACATCAACCACGCGGTCATAGATGCCGAGGGTCTCATCCTTGCCATACTTGTAGAACTTATTGCCCTTGACATTGATGTTGTGCATCTCGCCTCTAATCCACAATCCTCCACCATCGTTACAGTTGTTGTAGTTGGAGATGATGCAATTGGTAACGGTGACGTTAGAGCACACGCGCATGTCGATGTTGGTGATGACCGCGTTCTGCATGTAGCTGTCCATGTCGTGGATGTCCACCTTATTGGCGTGGTAAATCTTCACGGCATGGCGTGCCTCGCCTTCCCACCAGATGCCCTTGTGGTCCTTGAGCCTGATGGTAAGGTCGCTGATGCTGGCTGTAATGGGATTCTTGAGTGTGCCAGCAATCCTGAAATAGGTGTCATCGATAAACGCCTTAAATCCTGCACGGTCACTGCCCTTGTCAAGGATGATTGTGGTGTAGTCACGGCCTTGGCCCTTGATGACGACAGAACAGTTGAGACGGATGGTGCCGGTCACGGTGTAAGTGCCGGTTCCAAAGTTGAGCACCACCAAGTCGTTGTGGGTTGCTTTACCGCATTGTTCGCGCAGCGCTTGAGTGAGGTCTCCCTTCACTTCATCGACATTGATGTTAATGGTTCTTGCCTGACCAACCATGGTGGTCAGCAGCAGAGCCAGTAGGCAGATGTGTTGGTTAAGTCGTTTCATATTCCTGTATTTTGGTTGTTTATTGTTGATTTTCAAGAATTGTGCCAATGGCTCCCTCAAGAGCCGTGCGCAGCGCCTCAGGGCTATACACCCGCTGGTACAGGCCCGATGATGAGCCTGGAGACTGCAGGCAACGGCCTATCGCAGCCGCAAGGGCCTCACTGTCGCCGCTTGAGAAGAATTCTACCCCTTCGCTGCCATCACATGTCTGCTTGAAGAAGGGCAGATCACTCAAGACCATGGGTTTGCCAAAGTAGCTGGCAATGCTGGTCACACCACTTTGGGTTGCCGAGATATAAGGGTAAACGACAACTGCGGCCCGTGAAAACAGGTCGCGCAACTCGCTGTCCTCCATAAACCGGTTGATGAAGATGGCGTTGTCGTCGTTCTCTCGCTTGAAATAGGTCGCTCCCGCTCCCGCAACCACTAACGGGCGGGAATTTAGCTCGGGATGGTGGATATAGGCATCATAAAGCAGATGCACGCCTTTATACAGTTGTACGGTGCCGAAGAAAAGGATGTAGCCGTCGGGCACATCTCTTAACTCGGCCACTTGCTGCCTTCCTTGGGCAATCTTGTCGTTGACAAGGGTGGGGAAGGGGACATAATCCACCGTGTTCCCCGGATAGCGTCGGCCAATGAGTTCCAGCTGCGCCTTACTGTTGGTCACCTTGTGCGGTGTGTGCTTGAATAGCGACTGTTGGGGTAGGGCGATGATGAGCCTGTCCTTGAGCCAATGGAGGGGAGAGCTGAATTTGTAGTCGTGATAAACGGCATCGTGGACGGTATAGAGCAGGGGGATGCGACGCTGCAACCGACCGATGCTGCCGGCAAGAACCAGCTCGCCGGTGAGCGAGTAAGCCAGATCAATGCCGTGGGCCTTGATGATGCGGTTAATCGAGCGGTTCAGCCGCCGAGGAAAATACCTGAACAGCGCACGTTGCCATGTCGTTGCAGGATAGTCAATCCAAGTGATGGAAGTGGCGGGAATGTTAGGGAAAGCCTGGTTGTCAGCCCCGTAACGGGTCACGATGAGCACATGGTCGCCCGCTTGCCACATGGTGTTGATGATGTTGCGGGCATAGGGTCTCATGCCCGGTGCATCATATTCGGTGGCGAGGAACAATATGTGTCGTGAAGGGTCCCTCATGCTGGTTGAACTGATAATGATTCTTCTTCGTCATCGTCGGCTTCTGCCATTTGTTCGCGCAGTTGTCGCTTTGCCTCTTCAACCGTAGCAAACTCGGGGTGCTCTTCGGCCGCGTAGTGGCGGTTAAGCGATAAGGCCAGGAACATTAATGACAGGCTCAGGACCTGAGGAGTGAGAGGTGCCCAGTCGCTGTTACCCTGAACGAGCCAACAGCACATGACGCCCAAGCCCGAAATGTTCAGGATATTGTAGTAGCGGTTGCGCGATTGCCGCGTTCGCCACTTAAATGTCGCTATATACCAGATTACAAAACCAAAAATGGGCAGGAACCCGATTAGGCCTAGCTCATCAATCAAAATGATCCAGATGTTGTGAATAGGATTGGTGAACATGAACTCCTCGGGTTGCCACAGGTCGGTCATGTCAAACACTTGCTCAAATATCACGGCCGAGCTGTTCTCGCCCAAATATGTGAGATGGGCATTCATGCCCACGCCTACCAGCGGGTGGTCTTCAAAGATCTCATAACCGCAATAATAGTGCATGAGTCGTGAGGTAGTCATCTCATCGAGATCCTCCACGTCACTGAAAAGGAAGCTCAGCGGGCCCGAAAGTAGTAGGGCAATCATGATGCCCAGTGGCACGATACCCTTGAGGATGCTTTGGAGGCTGAGCAACTTGTAGCGGCGATAGATATAGAACACCACGATAGCAAGCACCGATGCCACCGATGCCAAGAGGGCGCTGCGGCTGGCCGTGAGAACAATCACGATAAAAGCCATGCCGGCAAAGATGGCGCTGGGGCGGCGTTTGTAGGCCGTGATGAAGCATGCGACAAAGAACGTGAAATAGTAAGACGCATAGGTGCCCAACGCATTGGGGTGGCCCATGGTGCCCACGGCACCCACACGTTCCTCGCTGCGCGTCGAGGCCTCGCTGTCAAACATCTTGACGACACCTTCCATGCCTAATACGGGATAGCAAATCGCCAGTATAAAGTGCAGGATAACGGTGCATGCAAGTCCAATATAGATACCGCGGATGACGCTCTTGACCGAGAAGCTGTTGGCGAACAGATACATGAAAACTGCAAACGACAACAGGTAGAACACCTCAACCAGGGTTTGTCGGCGCGCGATGTTGTAGGGATTGAGCAGCGTGTAAGCCGCATAAGCCAGGAAGATGAAGAATAGCCACAAATTGGGTCGGCGGATGCGCCACTGCTTGCCTTTTGCCACTATCCATAACAGCAGCAACGACATGAAATAGAACGGCCATAGCGACAAGCCTGTTCCAAACGTGCCGCAGGGTTCACCGTCACCCTTAAACACAGGCAGGAAAAGACGGGTAAAGCAACACGAGAAGGTATAGATAGATATGAAGATCTCATGCAAGCGCACCTTAGTCAGCCGATTGCTCTCGCGCGCGAAGAAGAATACCAGCGCGAAGCCCAACGTGACGAATATGAGCGCTCGATCCATGCTACAGGTTGTCGTTAAAGCCGATGTCTAGAGGACCTGATTCTTAGTCCTCATCCTTAGTCTTTCCGTAACCGTAACCGTAAGTGTTGTCGTTGCTCGGTTTGGTGTCGTTGAGCACGACGCACATGTTCTTAAGCTGCTTGTTGGCGGCGATGCGGTTCATGAACTTCACCAGATTGCGTTTGGTGTAGTTGGCGCGGGTGACATATACGGTAGCGTTGCTGTATTTGTCAAGTGCAAAACTATCGCTCACCATGGCCACGGGAGCCGAGTCGACAATAATGATGTCATACTTGGCACGCAGGTCCTCAAAGAACTGCTTCACGCGGTTGCCCAGCAGCAGCTCAGAGGGGTTGGGTGGAATGGCGCCACCAACAAACACGTCCATGCCTTCGACCTCGGGGCAGGGCTGAGCGATGTTCTCAAGGGTGACATCGTTGCGTGACAGGTAACTGGTCACACCTGGTACGTCGTTCAGGTTCAGCATTGATGCCAGCTTGGGCGACCTGATATCCATTCCTACCAGAGCCACGCGTTTACCCAACAGGGCAAACGATGAGGCTATATTGGTGCTGACAAACGATTTGCCCTCACCGCTCACGCTACTGGTAACGAGGACAACCTTGTCGTTATCGTCATTGAGCATGAATTGCAGGTTGTTACGCACATAGCGGAATAGCTCCACAATGGCCGAGGTCTTGCCCTCCTTGACCACCAGCTGGGTGTTGTGGCGGTTGTGATGGATGTGACCGATAAAAGGCACTTGGGAGATTTCCTCGAGTTCCTCCTGGTTGGAGAACTTGGTGGTGAACATATCCTTGAGATACAGCAACAACAGCGGCAAGAAGATACTGGCCAGTAATGCCATGGCAAGAATGACCATCTTGTTGGGGCTGATGGGTGTATGCTCGGCGTAGGCATGGTCCACAATTTTGCCTTTAGGCGTTGTAGCGGCCAGCACGAGTGAATTTTCCTCACGTTTTTGGAGCAGGAAGGTGTAGAGGGTGTTCTGGATGCCCTGCTGGCGATACAGCTCGCGAGACTCGCGCTCGATAGAGGGCACTTTGTTCATGTCACCCGAAGCCTGGTTGACCTGGCTATACATCTTCTTGAGCTGCATGTCCACACCCTTGATTGACGTGTTGACTCCCTGCAGCACGTTGTTGTGCATGGTCTCGATTTGCTGGTCAAGCTGTTTGATCGCCAAGTTGTTCTCTTTGGCCGACAACTCGAGCTCTTGACGTTTGGCCAGCAGGCTATTGTAGGCCTTGATAGCGCCTGATGCCGCGCTTGAATCCACGTCAAAGGGGATATAGGAGTGCCTGTTGGCGGGATTGGAAACAAAGTCCTTGACCATTCCCAGCAATTGTTTGTTAGACTCCAGCTTGATGATGGCGCGGTCGGCCAATTCCTGTTTGGCGATTGATGATTTGAGCTGCAGCTCGGCGTCCGAGATGCGGTTGTTGCGCTTGTAGGCCTCGATATCGGCCTCACTGCTGGTCAAACCCTTGTAGATGAGTGCCAGTCGCTCGTCAATGAACTTGGCCGTGTTGATGGCCTCTTCATCTTTCTCACGCTGTCCGCGCTCGTTATACAGCTCCATGAGCTTGTTGAGGATGTCGATACCGCGCGACGGGTTGTTCTCGGCAATCGACAGGTTGATGCCATTGGACTTCTTGGTGGCGAGTTTCACCCTAATGCGGCGGTTCAACTGTTCACCGCGCAGCTGGTTGCCATAGAGTGATGCCCTGATGTGGCATTGTTTTCCTGATTTGAAACGGTCGGTGGGCTGAACGCCAAACACGCCATAGGCCGTCTTCACCGTTGTCGGCAATGTCGCGTTTTCCAGTTCGGCGAGCGTTTTGTCGCCCTTGGTGGCCTTGATGTGGACCTGACCCTGCTTGTTTACGTCAACCTTGAATTTCAGCACCGAGCTCAAGGTGTCAAACATCTCGTCGGGAGCGACAATCTCGATGGGCGATGAGTCATAATGATCCTTGTCGGGCTTGTACCATTCTTTCTCCTCTATATAGGAACGGTTGAGCTTGAGTTGCTTGGCGACCTGGGTGCAAAGCTCCTGAGACGAGAAAACGATCATCTCGTCATCGACCTTGCTGCCCTGACCCATGAGCTTCATGCTCTTGAGCAGATTGGCACCGGCGCCCGCGCTGTTGTCGTCTTGAGCGATGAGGACAACGGCCTTAATGTTATAGACGCGCTTGGCATACTTGAGATAAGCAAATGCCAGCGTCATGCACGCGATGAGCGAGAGCAGGAACAGCCACCAGTAACGCTTATACTTGCGCACAAAGTTGCCAAAATCAATAATCTGCTCTTCTTGTTGTGGGTTGGAAGGTATATTGAATTTTGCCATGTCGTCAGGTGGTTTATTTGCTTGCTACAAGTGCGATAATCAGCGATGCGATGACCGAAGCCGAGCTCACGACAGTGGAGAGCACCGAAAGCTTGAATGCATTGTTTTGGTTATACTTGGAGTTGTCGATGCGGATTTGGTTAGGCTCGACATAAATGACATCGTTCTGGCGAAGGTAGAAGTAGGGAGAATTGAAAATCTCGCTACTGTTGAGGTCAAGGCGGTGATAGGAACTTACGCCCTCCTCGGTGCGGATCACGAAGACGCGATCACGCTTAGCAAACTCGGTAAGGTCGCCACACTGGGAGATGGCGTCAAGCACGGTGAATTTCTCGTGGCTCGAGTAGGTGCGTTGCGGATTGTTCACTTCGCCCATCACATCGACACCAAAGTTCACTAGGTCAACACGCACGTAGGGGTCCTTGACGTCCTTAGAAATCATCTCGGTGATTTCTTGTGAGATTTGAGCCGTGGTTTTATCCTTCACCAGGTAACGTCCTAAAACGGGCAGCATGATATAACCCTGCTGGTCCACGATATAGGTTTGGGTACGGGGCTGTGTCGCCTGACGCAGATTACCTCGAGTGGCAGGGTTATCCATGGGCAGGTTGTAGGCTGCCGTAGCCTCGGGAACGGCCGATGATACCGAAATGATTAACTCGTCATCGGGCTGGATATGAATCGGGTAGTCATTCTGATGTTTGGTTAAAACGCCCGATGGACTTTCAAGGATGTCTTTAAAATAGGACAGGTTGTTGTCCTTGGTTGTAGTGCATGACAAAAGCGTGGCCGCTGCTATCAGCATTATAAGTAATCTTGATTTCATAGCGGTTGTTAAAGTATTTATTTACTATTTAACGAGTAGACATGACAATTATTTTGTCACGCTGCGTGTTTTGGTGATTTTTGACAATATCAGCTCGCGAATGTCCTTGTAACAGGATCCTGCAATGCATGCTAAAGCAGCGAGCATGAAGGCGATGTCGGCCCACCAGGGAATGTTGCTGTAGAAGGGTATGGCGCTTATCAGCATCACCGCCACGGGAACAGCGGTAAGCTTAGCTATTTTCAGGATGAAGTAGCGGCGCATGTCATGCCAGCGGTAGATGAACAGCACCAGATAGGTGACGAGCTGGGTGATGATGACGCCATAGACTCCCAATGGCTTGATGAGTAGGAAATTAAGCACCACATTGACTGCTGCCGAAAGCACGATGGCGGGCAGCGTGCGCTTGGTGTCCTTAGCACACTGGTAACCCATGTCGAAGAAGGCAGCAGCGGCAAAAATCACGGCCGACAAAGCCAGCGGATAGATATAGTTGAGACTCTCGCTGTATTGCGCGGCAACCAGCCAGCCATAGTTGACCTTGAGCATGAAAACATAACCCACCAAAATCAAGCCCAGCAGCATGATGTAGCTGTTGAACATCTTGGAGAAAAATCTGTCGCGGTCAGGGCTATTGTACTGCAAGATGGCGGTTTCCTGCCAAGCTTGGTAGAAGATAATGGCGAGCGTATAGATAATGCCTGTGAAGCGTGTGGCAACAGCATAGACACCGTTGACGTCAAGTCCCAGGAAATGGGTGATGAACAGGCGGTCGCTGCTTCCAGTGAGCCACCAGCACAATGAGCCTGGCAGCAACGGTAACGAGTAGCGCAGGATGTCGTGTGCCACCTCACGCGAGTCGATGCTCCATCGCGTGTTGCGGGTAATCAACCTCACACGGGCCTCAACGAGGATTAACGCCAGCACTCGTGCCAGGATGTTGGCTAGGAAAATGCCCTTGATGCCCCATCCCATGCCAACGACAAAAAAGATGCTGAACAGGCCGATGCCTAGAGCCGACAAAATGCCCACCGTGGCAAACGCGCGGTTATTGCCCAATCCCCTAAAGACCTGGGAGTAAACCTCCTGGAATGACATGGCCAGTAACATGCCTAGGGCATAACCCAAATACTGGATATTGGTGAACATGGCCAATGCCGCCGTGATGATGAGCGAGAGCACCGTTGTCGCAACCATGGTACGTGACACGAAGGTGACGATGCGCTGGCGACGGGTGTCGTCGTCACAGTCGAGCAGGAACCTGAAGGCGCCGTCGCGCAACTGCAGGGTCACAAAAGGCATGAGCAGCAGACACCAGGTGAAGCACAGGTCATAATAACCGAAATCTGACTTGTCGATATAATGAGTATACATCGGCACCATCAGGAAAGTGATGATCTTGGAGCCGATGTTTCCAATGGCATAGATGCCGATATCCTTAACGAATTTGGATGACCGGCTGCCTGCCTTATTATTGTTGCCACTCATTTTTCGGCTGCAAAGGTACAAAATAATTGAGTTTTTACGCTTTTTTCATCAAATGTTTGTAATTTCGCACTTTAAACCGCTTGATGGCATAACCACAATAGTGGCTGTCTTTAAGAGCTTTGAGATAGATGATAAAGACAATAAATTCGTGGCGTGGACTCATGGCGGTCGTTGTGGTATCGTTCCATAGCGGCTTGGGCTACCTGTGGAATCTGACTTATTCAGGCGTTACGTTTTTCTTTATCTCCAGTGCGTTTTTGTTGTCGGCCCGACATCCGTTTGACCGGCTGTCAAAGAGTGATTACAAGAACTTTGTCTTTGGCCACTCCATGCGGTTATACCCGCTCAACTGGCTTGCGCTGGCTCTAATGATAGCCTTGGCGCTTGGTTTTCACACCGCGAGTGTGGATTGGGGCGCTACGGCATTGACTGCATTGCTCCTGCAGTCGTGGTCTCCCGTGCATGATGTGCATTACTGCCTCAACCCTGTCGCTTGGTTTATGAGCGCGTTACTGTTCTGCTATGTGGCTTATCCGTTCCTAGCCCACTGGGTGGGGCGGTTGCGTTTCTGGCCAAAAGCGATACTGACAGCTGTGATGGTGCTTGTCCTGGGGTTGATGCTGGTTCCGTTGGATGCCGAGGGACGCGAAACGATGTTTGTCAACCCGCTTGTCCATGTGGTGGATTTCACTATGGGTATTCTGCTTTACCATGTCTATAAAATACTGAAAAATAAGAATTTACAAATTGGCTTCGGCACGGCGACCCTTGTTGAAGTGGCCTTGCTGATATTGCTCGCGTTGACCGTGGTCGCTACGGTCAAGACCACCTGGTTCAAACCTTGGGAGGATGATCTGCTGTGGCTGCTGCCTCAAGGGGCTATTCTTGTGGCTTTGACGCTGTTTGACGGCCGCGAGGGCGCCGTCGGCCGGGTGTTGTTGTGGAAGCCCTTGCAGTGGCTGGGAAGCATCAGCTACGAGGTGTTCATGTTGCAGTTTGTGGCATTTCACCTGTTCAACTATGTGCTGTCGCCTGTTGCGGGCCACTTCGGGGTGCTTATCTATGACCTCAAGACGCTGTGTGTGTGGTTGGTACTGTTGCCTTTGGCATGGGTTGTGAACCGTTATTTCACCCGCCCGATTAGTGCCTATTTTAAACGTAGAATCAAATAATTAACGATATGATAAAGACGTTAAACGGTTGGCGTGCCGTGTTCGCGCTGATGATAGTGCTTTTCCATGTGGGTGTTACCGGCCTTGAGGAAATGACATGGGCAGGCGTTAGCTTTTTCTTTATGGCGAGCGGTTTCCTGTTAAGGTTCAAATATCCTTTTGAACAGCTAAACAAGGAGACTTATTCTCGTTTCTCGTTGCGCCATGCCCTTAAGTTATATCCATTGCACTGGCTTGCACTTGTGCTGTTGCTGGTTGCCTTGGCATTGATTGGAAAACTGGTGATCAGGCCCGGTGTGCTGGCGCTGGATGCCGCGTTGTTGCAAAGTTGGTCGATGCACCATTCCATCTATTTCTCCTACAACCCGTTTGCCTGGTTCCTGAGCACACTGTTGTTCTGTTACTTATGTTATCCGTTGTTGGCCCGATGGTTTTCGCCCCTTGGCTTGCGTGTAAAACTCATCGTCTTTATTGTGCTGATTCTCATCGATATCGTGCTGCTGGGATTCATGGATTTTTACGGCAAGACTGCCATGTATGTCTTCCCGCCGGTGCGTTTGATCGATTTCATGCTGGGAATGACGCTGGCCGATGCTTCGGGAAAAATCAAGCAGCTGCCCGTGTTAGGCAAGAGCAAGAATGGCACCGACCTCGAACTCATAGCCATTGCCATGTTGTCGGTGGGAGTGTTGTCTATCCGCTCCTATCCCTTGATGATGCCATGGAGTGATGCCATCCTGTGGTGGTTGCCTGTAGCACTGGTGATATTGACTTGCTGGCTCTATGATAAGCGAGAGGGCTTCGTTGGCATGGTTTTAGCCTCCAAACCCATGCAATGGTTGGGGAACATCAGTTTTGAGATCTTCATGCTGCAATGCCTGGCACCGATTATCTATACTTACCTGGTTGATCCCGTACTGTGGCATTTCGGCATTACTGAGTTTGCCAATATGGTGAGCAACGACCTCTTTGGTGTCAATGCTAATCTGTTATACGTTTTCGTTCTTCCCATCGACATCGTTCTCGCATGGCTCGTAAATCGCCTGTTTACCCGCCCCATGACCCGCTTGCTCAACCGCCTTCCCGCGTTTAGATGAATCTGTGTTGACTAGTCTATAGCTCAGCAAAGTCAAAATTAAGAATTGGACTTAACATCATATCAATTTGTAGAGACGCAAAATTTTGCGTCTCTACGTGTTCTAAAGGGTTAATCTGATGGGTATTAAGGTGCTATTCCTCAAGTATACATTAGGATTAATGAGGTCCCATGCTGTGAGGGATAAAGAAACTGCACATAGCTGCAGGAATTGCAAGCTATGTGCAGTGCTTTTTTAGTGGGAAAAGACTAAAGGGATGTTATCCCGCCCCTCATGGAGAGGGTAGTCTTAATCTCACAGTCGTGATTTACTTCACGAGGATCTTCTTGCCGTTGTGGATGTAGATGCCAGCGGGCAGGTTGTTGCCATTCATCTTCTGGCCCATGAGGTTGTAGTAAGCGCCATCAACGGGAGCTACACTGATCTCCTCAACACTGGTCATTCTGCCGGTGGTGAACAGGCAGGGCTCGGTCCACTTGCTGGGAACATCCTCCTCAACAGCCTGTACCTCTACCTCATAGGTGGTCTCGGGAGTGAGGCCCTCGATGGTGTAGAAGTTGTCAGTGAGGTCATAAACGTAGATCCACTCAGCCTCCTCAACGGGCTCGGGCAGCTCACCGATGAGAACGTTGTCGATGTTCAGACGGAACATGTCGGTAACGTTGTAGTGACGGATGGCTACATAACCCTCCAAGCCCTCATAAGCGCTCAGGTCGAAGGTGTACTGCTCGATGGGGCTGGTGGCAACGATGTCCTCAGAAATCTTAACGAAGTCACTCAAGTCGGTACCAGTGGTTGATACATAAACGGCGAATACCTCAGCAGCATAGCTGGGATCCTGGCCGGCAGCCCAGAACGAGAAGTCCTTAGCAAGGGTTACCTTGGGTGAGATCATCCAGTCATCGGGATACAAAGCACCATAGCCATTGTAGCTGGCTGAAGTAGCGCACTTGGTGTCGAACAAGCGTTCGCCATCACCAGTATCATAACCCAAGCTCATGGGATCCCAGATGAACCAGCCAAAGCCATCACCGTCGGCATCAACCGAGGTCCATGACAATTCGGTCTCATCCTCAAAGTCCCAGAAGTAGCCGGTTGCCTCGGGCTGCGGGGTGTAAACCCTGTAGCGGAGGTTCCAAGCGGTGCTCTCACCTGCATCCCAAGTCACGTCAGCGGTGGTGATGTAGGGGATAGCCTCCAGACCCTCGGGAACGGGGGTTACAGGACCATTGTCGAAGGTGTAGGTGATGTCGTCGATGAAGACTTGATACATGTCATAGCTGTTGTAGTGACGGATAGCGAAGCAGCCAACCTCACCAGCAAAGTCGCTCAAGTCAACGGTGTACTCGGTCCAAGTGGTGGGAGGAGTGATCATGCCAGATACCTGAACGAAGTCCTCAGCTGAGGTGGGAGTGCCGACGCAAACATAAACTGCAAAGTTGTCGGGATAGCTTGTCAGGTAGTTCATTGAGAAGAATGACAATGTTCCACCCAGGGGCACCTCAGGCGAAATCAGCCAGTTGTCGGGATCCAATGCGCCAGCATAATAGCTGCGTGATTTCAAGCTATAGCTACCGCTATTGTGTGAATAGTAGTCATCAACTTCCCAGCCATAGCCGTCGCCATCATTGTCCAGGCTCAGCCAGCCTTCAAAGTCGTCTTCATCCTCAAAGTCCCAGAAGAGGGTCTCGGTGTCGCGCGTCATGTTGGCGGGAACCAGCATTCCGTTAAAAGCCCTAAGGGGATTAACACTGGTCTGCTCGAGGGTGCTGCGGTCAATCTTGCCAGCCAATAAATCGGCCTTATTGGCAAACTGTGCCATCATTGGCAATGCCAATGCGGCCATCAACAACATAAGAGATAATTTCTTCATAAGCTGATAAATTAAAAGTTAAACATTAATATTAAAATAACTATATGTATTAGTCTTGACTTTGTATGTCGCTGATCCATAATGGGTTTGTGATAGTTGAAAAATAAAAAAACGGATCAAACGACAAATAATCCATATGCAAATATCGGGGTAATTCTTGACGTGTGCAAGTTTTTTCTTAAAAAAACTAACAATTTGTGAAATTTCTGTTTTTTCTGCTGTTGCGGCAACAGGGTCAGTTTTGATGATTTACTGTCCTGATTTGGATTTTGGGCGGGTGTTTTGTGACAGTTTTTTGGCGATTGAGCAATATTGGCGAGAAAACTGCGTTATTAAGGTTAAATGAACCAGACCAAGCTCAGACATATCGCATTGTGGATAATGCTTATGGTGATGGGGTGTGCCGCTGCATGCGCCCAGGATAATGACATGATTTTGAACCGCCCATATGCCGATAGTAAGCCTATTCACTTCGGCTTCTCGGTGGGCATGAATTTTCAGAATCTTGCCATCACCAATAACGGCCATATCACCGATGACAGTGCTAATTATCCTGGTGAGGAATGGTATGCCGATGTGTCGGCCAATTCGCCGGGTTTTTGTGTGAACGTGCTGGCCGATTACCGCATTGCCGAGCATTTTAACCTGCGCGTGTCTCCGGGTTTGTTCTTTGGCAACAAGGTGGTACGTTTCCTGAACCACCAGGGCGATTCCGAAGCTCCTGATCAGGATCATTACAAGCGGAGCCAGAATATCAAGTCAACTTACATCGTTGTGCCCATTGACTTGAAGATGAGTGCCAAACGCTACCATAACATGCGTCCCTATTTCACGGCAGGAGCCATGTATACTGGCGACCTCTCTAAGGACCGCAGTGAGCAGTATAGGCTCAAAAACAGCGATGTGATGTTGACTGTGGGAATGGGATGTGACTTTTACATGCCGTTCTTTAAACTGTGTCCCGAAATTAAGTTCTGTTTTGGCATGAAGAACGTCTTGGACAAATCTCGTCCTGATTTGGTTGATGACCCGTACATGAACCGATTTACCAATAGTGTGAGTAAGATCAAGAACAATATGGTAGTGGTCACTTTCTTCTTTGAATAATGTGTGAACTGATGAAAAAGAAGTTACATGACATAAAACGCCTGTTGACCGTGATGGCATTGATCGCTGTTGTGGCATTTAGTGCGACAGCTCAGGTCGATGCCGCTTTCTCTCATTTTTGGACAGGCCAGTCCTACTATAATCCAGCTGCTGCAGGAGAAATAAACGCCATCCATATCGTATTGGGTAGTCGCATGCAGTGGGTGGACATCAAGCATGCGCCTATGTCATTCTATCTCACTGGCAACATGCCCCAAAAACTGCTAGAGCAGCGTTGGGGCGTGGGCGTGAAGGCCGAGTTTGAACGCATCGGTCTATTTACCAATACACGCATTGGTGCCCAACTGGCATGGAAGCGCAAGTTTGGCAAGAGCATGCTCAGTGTGGGCGTTCAGCCTGGCATATTCTCTCAGACATTCCGGGGCAGTGACGCCTACCAGGGCGATCAGGATAATGAGAATTATCCCTCTCAGGATGTGTCGGGTACGGTATTCGACGCCAATGCGGGTGTTTACTTTTCTCATCCCCGGTTTTGGGTGGGCGCATCGGTGACCCACTTGACCGCTCCTACCATTGGATTGAAGGTGTCGCGTGACAACGAGATAGATCCCTATGAGTTTGACGTGCACCGCGGCTATTATTTTATGGGCGGTGGCAATATTCCGATTAATAATACGTTATTTGAGATACAGCCCTCGGCCATGTTTGCTATGTATCAAAAGGCTTGGGCAGCCCAGGTGGCGGCTATGGTGCGCTATAACCGCTTGTTGAACATCGGTGTGGGTTACCGCCACAAGGATGCTGTAAGCGCATTCATCGGAGTGAACCTCAAGAATGCCTACATCGGGTATGGCTATGATTACCCGATATCGGCGATTAGCAAGGCGACCTTTGGCAGCCACGAGGTGTTTGTCACTTATAACGTGAAGTTGGAGAACAACGAGAAGAACAAGAACAAACAAAAATGCGTACGCATAATGTAATAATATGAAAAAGCTACTATTGATACTGTTGGTCGCCATCGCGACCGTGTCGTGCAGCTCGGTCCGCAAGGGCGGAACCGCCGGTGGCGAGGTGACCGGCGTCGGTGCCACTGTGTTTAACGAGACCACGCCATTTGGCATGGTGCTCGTCGATGTGGGCTCGATGCGTGAGGGTCCCAATGAGCGCGACTCGGTGTGGGGCATCGATTCGACCGCTCATGGCGTGTCGGTTGACGCCTTCTGGATGGATGAGACCGAAATCACCAACTCTAAGTACAAGCAGTTTGTTTACTGGGTGCGTGACTCGATTATCCGTGAGCGTCTTTACGCCCTCGGCTTTGAGGAGTTCAAGATCGAGGAGGATAAGGAAGGTAACCCCGTGACCCCGCATCTGGATTGGAGCAAGTCCATACCCTGGAAGAATCCTGGCGAGGATGAGGAGCAGGCAATCAATGAAGTATACCGCATCAATCCCATCACTGGTGTCAAGGAGCTTGACGCCACCAAACTGAATTATCGCTACGATGTCTATAACCTGACCGAAGCCGCTAAGCGTAAACATCGCTTCGACCCGACTCGCCGCGACTATAACACCGATCATGAAGTGGACTTGACACCGCCTACCATCAGTAAGGACACGGCCTATGTCGATGATGATGGCGTTATCCACCGCGAGACCATCACCCGTCCGCTGAGCAGTGATTATGATTTCGTCAATACCTACATTGTCAACATCTACCCTGACACTACTTGCTGGGTAAACGACTTTGAGAACGCCTATCAGGAGCCATATGTAAGGATGTATTTCGCTAACGGCAACTACAACAACTATCCCGTTGTGGGTGTGAGCTGGGAGCAGGCCAATGCTTTTTGCCATTGGCGCACCGAGTTCCTGAAGAAGGCGATGGGCAGCCAGGCTATCTATGTTGAGCCGTTCCGTTTGCCCACCGAGGCCGAGTGGGAGTTTGCTGCCCGTGCCGGTAAGAACAAGAACAAGTACCCGTGGGACGGTGACCTGCCCTTGACTGTTGATGAGGGATGCTTCTATGCCAACTTCAAGCCCGATGAGGGCAACTATGTCAAGGACGGTTACATCATCTCGGCCCCTGTCGGCACCTATGAGCCCAATGATTATGGCTTGTTTGACATGGCGGGTAACGTGAGCGAGTGGACCTCGACGGCTTATACCGAGAGCATCGACCGCATGACCGATGACATCAACCCCGAGTACCGTTACTATGTCGCCAAGGAGGATCCTTACAAGATGTCACGCAAGATCGTTCGCGGTGGCTCATGGAAGGACGTGGTGCACAACATCCGTGCAGACCTGCGCATGTGGGAGTACCAGAATGAGCAGAGGAGTTACATCGGATTCCGTTGCGTGCGCTCCAAGGTGGGCCTCGTTAAGGGTAAGCGCAAAAACTGCTGCAAGGATTAATCACAATCGAGTCAAAAAAATAACCAAATCGTAAAAGTCAATTTTTCACATCATTAGCAACAATGGGAAAAGTCAAGAAATATAAAAAGAAAGCAGGCCGCTTCCTCAAGAGCGACAGTGGTCAGCGTTTTTTCAACTTTGCCTACAGTATCGGTGCCGCTATCGTAATCTGGGGTGCGCTCTTCAAGATTTTGCACTTGCCCGGTGGTAACACACTGTTGTGTATCGGTATGGGTACCGAGGTGCTCATGTTTATCCTCACGGCATTTGACAAACCTGAGAAGGAGTATCACTGGGAAGAGGTGTTCCCCGTGCTTGCCAGCCAGGATCCCGAGGATCGTCCCGACTTTAATACGGGCGGTGGCATCTTTATTGGTGGTGCCGGTGGCAGCGGCGAGGGCTATGACGGTGAGATTAACGTCAGCGCCGGCGAGGCCAAGAGTGCTGTAGGTCTGCCTCAAGGAGTGAACCTGAGCGAGGAGGATACATTGTCGCTGAGTGAGAGCATCGCCAAGATGGCTGCTGCCAGTGATCAGCTCTCGCGCATGGCCGAGCTGACCGACGCCACTCAGCAGTACCTGAGCCAGATGGCCGGCATCAGCGAGCAGATGCAGAAATTGCAGGCCACCACGACCGCACTGAATGAGGTGAGCGAGACCTTGCTTAACAGCTATCGTGCCATCACCGACAACAGTCAGAACATCTCGAACAGTTCTACCGGATATGTTGACCAGATGCAAGCCCTCAACCAGAACATCAGTGGCTTGAACACTATCTATGAGATCCAGCTCAAGAGCATCTCGTCGCAGCTCGACAATATCGACCGCGTGAACCGCGGCTTGAAGGACATTCGCGACATGTATGAGAAGAGTGCCGCCGAGAGTGCCCACTATTGTGACGAGACCGAGAAGATGGCCCGCTACATGAAGCAGCTCAACAGCGTCTATGAGAAGATGGTCAAGGCTATGACTGTGAACATGTACCGTCCCATGCCGGGAATGCCTGGCATTGACCCCAACAGTGAGGACCAGGACGCTTGAAGCGCCATTGAGTGACATTTTAACTGACAACTATTCCTATTTTTATAGAGAGAAGAAAATAGATGGCAACATCAAAAAATAAGAGCGTCAATCGCATGTCGCCGCGAGAGAAGATGATTAACCTCATGTACATCGTCTTGACGGCTATGCTTGCGCTGAACGTGTCGAGCGATGTGCTCAACGGTTTCAGCCAGGTGGAGGACGGTTTGACACGCTCCAACCGCACCATCACGGCGCGAAACCAGTCACTCTATGCCCAATTGCAGGCCTTCAACGAGAAGAATCCCGAGAAGGGCAAGATCTGGCTGGACAAGGCGACCCAAGTGGTGGGGGAGACCGACAAGCTTTTCGACTACATTGACTCATTGAAACTCCAAATCGTGCGGCTGGCCGACGGTCCCGATGGCGATGTGAACAACATACGCAACCGTGATAACCTGGACGCTTCCAGCGAGGTGATGCTCACCGCTACCGGAGGTAAGGGTAAGGCGCTAAGGACCCGCATCGACGGGTACCGCCAGTTTGTGACCTCGTTCCTGGAGGATCCCGAGAAGCGCAAGAATCTGGAGACAGCGCTCTCGACGACACCGCCCAAGTTGGCTAACCACGACATCAGCAAGCACACGTGGGAGGAGACCCTGTTTGAAAATATGCCCTGTATCGCTGCCGTGACACTGCTCACCAAGTTGCAGAACGACGTGCGCTATGCCGAGGGTGAGGTCCTCAACCAGATGCTGACCAATGTCGACCTGGGTGACCTGCGTGTGAACCTGGTCAACGCCTTTGTGGTACCCGAGTCCCGCGTTGTCATGCGTGGTACCAAGTATAAAGCACAAATCGTGCTCGCCGCTATTGATACCACCCAGCGCCCCGTTGTCTATGTGAACGGTGGCCGCTTGGGTAACAACACTGGCATCTATGAGGTGGGTACTGGCAAGGCCGGTAAATATGACTACTCAGGATGGATCGAGGTGCTGGGACGCGACGGTTCGGTGACCCGCCGTGACTTCAAGTCGAGCTATACCGTCATCGACCCGCTGGCGACCATCAGCGCCACAATGATGAACGTGCTTTATGCCGGTATCAATAACCCCATCAGCATCGCTGTGCCTGGTGTGCCCGAGAACAGCATCAGTGCCACGATGACCAACGGCTCGCTCACCAAGAGCGGTGACGGGTGGATTGCACGTCCTGCCAAGGTGGGTGCCGAGTGTGTCATCTCGGTGACCGCCGAAATGGACGGACAGCGTACTAACGTGGGCAGCACCACTTTCAGGGTGCGCAAGTTGCCCGATCCCACGCCCTTTATTACCTATAAGGACGCCGAAGGCCATCCTAACCGCTACAAGGGTGGCAAGCCTTTTGCCAAGAACCTGCTCATGTCAGCTAGTGGACTGAATGCCGCAATCGACGATGAGATTCTGAATATCGACTTCAAGGTCGTGTCGTTTGAGTGCCTCTTTGTGGATGCCATGGGCGATTTCCACCCAGAGGCAAGCAACAGCTCACAGTTCACCGAGCGTCAAAAGGAGCGCATCAAGCGCCTCCAGCATGGCAAGCGCTTCCTCATTCGTGGCGTCAAGGCGACAGGCCCCGACGGCATCACCCGTGAGATTGCACCCATCGAGGTCATCATCAACTAATAGAAACAAACAACCTGAACATCAAGAATATGAAAAGTCTTAGATTGATTATCGCATTGCTGCTGCTTGGAACAGTCCTCGCAAGCAGCGCCCAGGTGACAAGGCGCACTGGCAGCGATTCCCGTAGGGATAGGGACAAAAAGAATGGCGCTGCCGTCATCAGCGATAGGCAGCAGTCCTTCTATGAAGTCAAGGAGCCCAACGATGCCGACTTGCAATGGATGAAGGTCATCTACCGCGAGGTGGACCTGACCAAGGGCAAGAATGCCGCATTGCTTTATCCTGAAATGCCCAACCAGGACGGCCAGAACTTGTACTTCATCATCATGCGTCTGCTGGCTAAAAACCAGATCTCGGCCTACGACTATGAGGCTGAAATCTTTGACGAAAACCATAAGATTAATGTAGCGGACATGTTGTTTAACCACTACATTGATTTCACCGAGGCCAAGGGAAGCACTCCCAAGAACCCCATCTACGAGTTTGAGGACGCAGATATCCGAGGCAATCAGTGCTTGAGTTATTATATCATCGAGAAGTGGGAATTTGATACCCGCAGCAATCAGATGAAGGCTCGTGTCGAGTATTTGTGCCCCGTTCTGCATCAGATGGATGACTGGAGTGGCGAAACCGGAAAATATCCTATGTTCTGGGTGAAACTCAATGACATCCGTCCCTACCTGGCACAGCAGTATGTCTTTACCGATGATGATAACAACCTGCCGCGGTACAGTCTTGACGACTTCTTCAAGCTGAACATGTACACGGGCGACATCATCAAGACCAAGAACCTGCGCAATATGGCCCTCAAGCAGATGTACACAGACCCTGAGGCCCTCAAGCATGCCCAGGACAGCATCGAGCAGCGCCTGCAACGTTTCAACAAAGACCTGTGGGTACCCCCATTGGAGGAACTCCAGGCACGTGCCGAGGCCGAGGAGAAGGCCCGTGCTGCTGCCGAGGGTGAGCTGACAGAGGGCGAGGAAGGCGCCGAGACCGAGGTTGAATCGGCTGAGCCCGCCGAGGAGAAGGAGAAGACTGTGACCCGCACCACCAAGCGCGGCAGCAAGTCTAAGGACAGCAATAAGTCAACCAGCAAGTCTAAGTCTAAGACCAAAAAGACCAAGATCAAGGAGCGCAAGCCCAAGACGAGTACCCAAACGGTGAATACCGGCGTGCGTTCGGTACGCAACCGCAAGAAATAATTAAGTAGGAGAGTAATAATTTTCATTGTGTGTCATCGCACTGGTCCATCAATCGAGGACCAGTGCGATGGCTTTTTGGCGCATGGGATGTGAGCGCGGGTTGGGGCTCTTCTTTGCATACCATGAAAAAAAAATCAGTATTTTTCTTTGTCGGTTGTGAAAGAAATGTGTAACTTTGCGGCACCAAAAAACGGAAGGGGGTTGAAAATCCTGACTTAAGAAACTGATTATCAACATATAGCGACATAATTAAGCATCGCTTGGCAAGTGGCTCGCCAGCGGTGTGATGTCAATATGAGGCCACAAAAACAATAAGAAAATCCAAATAATTACAAACAATAAAAAATTAAAAACAAAACAAACTCATTATGATTATTGTTCCCGTGAAGGAAGGCGACAACATCGAACGCGCCCTCAAGAAATTTAAGAGAAAAACTGAGAAGACCGGTATTATTAAGCAATTACGCAACCGTCAGGCTTTTGAGAAGCCCTCAATCACCAACCGCAAGAAGATGATGAAGGCCGAGTATGTACAGCAGCTGCGTGCACGCGAGGATTAATACTTCCCGATTCAACTGAAAATACAAGACGGAAACCGAATATTTGACGGTTTCCGTCATTTTTTTGGCCCAAAATTTGCATTTCATAAAAATAGTTGCTAATTTTAGCACCGCAAAGTAGCCGAATTTGCTCTAGGAGAATGGAGGCTGCTAGCAACACGTTGAATGTATGCCTATGAACGCCACGATTGAACGTTTCCTGCAATATTTGCGCCTCGAGCGTAACCTGTCATGGAGGACGGTGGATCTTTACCGCCGAGACCTTGACCAGTGGACTTCGTTCATGGCTGTCGGTGGCAGAGACCTTGATCTGCCCTCGGTCACAACATCTGACATACGCTCCTGGCTCATCTCCCGCTCGTCACACGGTGACTGTCCTGGTACCCTGCGCCACAAGGTGCAGGCCATTAGGGCACTGTATTGTTACCTGCTGCTGCGCGGCGAGGTAACCAGTAATCCTGCGGCACATGTAGAACTGGCCAAGATGCCGCGTCCCTTGCCCAAACTTGTTAGAGAGAAAACCGTTGATGCCGTGCTGGATGCCGACATTGACCGGGATGATTTCACCCAGGTGCGCAACCGCTTGATCGTAATGCTCTTTTATGAGACCGGAATCCGCCTGAGTGAGCTCATCGGTCTGCAGGATGCCGCTGTCGATGTGGACAAGCATGAACTCAAGGTGCGCGGTAAGCGCGACAAGGATCGGTTGGTCCCCTTTGGCGACGAGTTGGCCGAGTGGGTGACCCGGTATCGTTCCCTGCGTGAGCCGCTGCGTCCCGAGTGCGGCAATCTGCTCGTGACAGGCAAGGGCAAGCCGTTGTATCCCTCGTTGGTCTATCATGTGGTTCACGACTCGTTGGCATGGGCTGGCGGGAGCGGCAAATTGAGCCCCCACGTGCTTCGTCACACCTTTGCCAGCGCGATGCTTAACAACGGTGCCCAACTCAACAGCGTCAAGGACCTGCTGGGACACGAGAGCCTAGCGGCGACACAAGTATACACTCACGTGACGTTAAATGAATTACAACACAATTATGAACACGCCCATCCACGGGCACTAAAAAAAGGAGGTTAATATGGAAATTAAGATTAATGCCATCCATTTTGAAGCAACCGAGAAACTGAATGATTTCATCAACAAGAAAGTTGAGAAATTGGGTAAGTACAACGAGGAGATCGCCAATGCCGAGGTTATCCTCAAGGTAGTGAAACCCGAGACGGCCATGAACAAGGAAGCATCGGTGCGCCTGAACGTGCCTCGCAGCGAGGATCTGTTTGCCAACAAGGTGGCCGACACCTTTGAGGAAGCTATCGACAACTGTGTTGACGCCCTGAAGCGCCAGCTCGAGAAGGGCCGCAAGGACAGATAAGCCACCGCGCCACACATTTTTTTAAAAAGATATAATTCGCCCCCTGCCCGCACACCGCTGCCGGCAGGGGGCGCGTATGAGTAAAGGACGGCAGCACAGGCAACAGGATAACAATTGCCATAATTCAACGTCGCAATGTTTCGGGTAATTAATACAGATTATTAAAAGCTTCTAGTTTGAAGGGTATCCTGAATAATTGACTTGATTTTTCTTGATTTATTTGGAATTTGTAAGTAAATTTGCAGAATAGTTCATTTTTCCGAATTTATTAACCTTTTAAAAGATAAAAATTATGAAAAAGAAATTATTACTCATCAGGGTGCTCGCCCTCGTGGCCTGCATCACGTGCGCCATTGGCGCCAATGCCTATGATTTTGAGGATTATTCCACTAACCTGTATTACAACATAGTGAACAGCGATGAAGCCTCGCTAACGTATTATGACACAGACTATAATACCTATAGCGGGTTTGTTTACGTTCCAGATTATGCCGAAGCGGGCGCTCTTCATCCCGTGACTTATACTGTGACCTCGATTGGTCAGTATGCTTTCCGCGATTGCTCTGGCCTCACGGGAGTGGGTATCGGCTCAAATGTCAAGACCATCGGCTTTGACGCGTTTTGGAACTGCACCTCACTCTACAGTTTAGATATTCCCGACAATGTCACCACGATCGAAAACTGGGCATTCGAGGGTTGTTCTTCTATGAATGTCGTGAAGATCGGCAGTGGCATGACCTCAATTGGCGGCTCAGCTTTCTCGGGTTGCACAGGTCTGTACCACATTGAATGCAGAGCCACCACACCGCCCACCATCACCAATACCACGTTTCCCTCCAGTTTATACAGCCAAGTCACTCTGCATGTTCCTAAAGCCGCATTAAATGCCTATAAGAATGCCAACTACTGGATGAACTTCACTAATATCGAGTCGATCGAGCTTTATGACTTTATCTATAACGGTATCTATTATGATGCCTATAGAGAAGACGCTGCCTCGGTAACACGAGAACGGTGGGACAGCAACAATTGCTACAGTAGCAGCAACATCACCATCCCCAGCACAGTCTACAATAACGGCCAGGCTTATACCGTGGGTGGTATCAGTAATTATGCTTTCCGGTATTGCAGCAATCTGCGAAGCATCACTATTCCCAACAGTGTCTTGACGATTGGTGGTTGGGGTTTCTACGTTTGTGAAAATTTGAGGACGGTCGTCATCGGAAGCAGTGTGTATTATATCGGTGAGCAAGCATTCGGCGCTTGCCCGTCATTGACGTCCATCACGTGTTATGCCACCACACCTCCTTCTCAGACTAATGCCTACGCTTTTGGTGGAGATAATAGTAGTCTCTATAACAATGCCACACTCTATGTGCCGGCGGGTTCGATCAGCGCCTATAAATCGGCCAATGTCTGGAAGAACTTCACCAATATCAAGATGATTCCTGGCACCGGTGTGGAAATCAACGCAACCAACTTTCCTGATGCCAACTTCCGTAGTTACCTGCTGTCGCTTTACCCAGCTGGCTATATAAGCAATGAAGAGATAGAAGCGCTCACGGTACTCGACGTGCAGAACAAGAACATCAGCAACCTGACGGGTGTCAAACTCTTCACCTCCTTGAAGGAGCTGCGATGCTACAACAACCCGATGACCTCGCTCGATGTGTCGGGCTGCCAGTCCCTGACCTATCTGGATTGCGCCCCCACGAATTCATACACCGGCACAAAACTGACCTCACTCAATGTGTCGGGCTGCACCAGTCTCCAGAAAATCCTTTGCTACAACAACAACTTTACCACGCTCAATGTCTCGACTTGCACGAGCCTCAAGGAACTCTATTGCTACAACTGCACCAGATTGACAATTCTGGCGGTGTTTGACAAGCCGAATTTCACTACGCTCAAATGCTCGGACTGCACTTCCATGACCGAACTCGATTGTTATAGAAATGCTTTGACTACGCTCGAGATTTCAGGCAACACTGCATTGACTGAACTGCGATGTTACGAGAACCCCAACCTGGCGACCATCACCGGCTTGGCCGATTGCACCGCCATCACCTATCTGGACTGCGAAGACTGCAAAATCACCGACCTGAGCGCAGCCAACTCGATGACCAATATCGCTACACTACTGGCCCGCAACAACAAGTTGACCTCGCTTATGGTTAATGGCAAGAACAACCTGAAAACCCTGAGGGTCAGTGGCAACACATCGTTGACCAATCTCAAGTGTTACTATAATGCGTTGACCTCGCTTGATGTAACTGGCTGCTCTGCAATGACCTATCTTGATTGCTGTGGCAACCAATTGACGTCTCTTTCGGTGAGCGGATGTACCGCCCTCAATCACATCGAGATCTACAGGAACAGAATCAGCGGCACTAACATGACTAGCTTTGTCAACAGCCTGCCTACTCGCTCGTCGAGTAATAAGGGTACCCTGTATGCCATCTACAACACGGGCGAGAACAACTCGATGACTGCCGCCCAGATCACCACGGCACGCAACAAGTACTGGCTGCCCATGAAGTACAACGGCAGCACTTGGGTAGAGCTGACGGCCTCGCAGCGTGGCGATGTGGACGGCGACGGTAATGTATCCATCGCCGACGTGACCGCCTTGATCGATTACCTGCTTGGCGGCAACGCCAGCGGCGTCAACGTCAGTGCCGCCGATTGCGACCAGGATGGCAGCGTCAGCATCAGTGACGTGACCGCCCTGATCGACTATCTGCTGTCTGGTTCGTGGTAATATTGCGTAATCGGCCGATGCTTGGCATCTGCTGACAATAGCAACTGGCACATATGTTTCAATTCAAGGAGTGGGGCCTCGCCTAGGGGCTCCACTCCTAATAAACGTGAGTTCGACGATAATTAAGTGCTGTCTATCAACTCCTCCCCTAAGCTAGGGGAGGTGGCGCGAAGCGCCGGAGGAGTATGACTGTCCTCAAATTATATCTTAGATTGTGTCAACGCCCCTGCCGCGACCAGTCGCTGAAGGCGACCCCTTCATCCTGGACTGGCACTATTGGGGTCGCTTCCAGCGACGGGGATAGTATTGCCCTCCCGCGGGTGATGCAAACCACTTCGCTACCGCTCAGCAGTTTACATTACCCGCGGTTACTCAAATGACCGCCCTTTGGGCGTTTATGCCATCAGTTAGTATGTATCCTAGGCTTTTTCACGCTGACACTCCTTATTCACATGATTCCGCCAATGGGTTATAAGATATAGACTGAGCGTGTGTGCGACTCTGCGAGAGATCTGGAATCGGATGCCCCTAAAAGCCTAAAGCCTTTGCTTGAGAATAGTTACCAAATATATATTTATATAATGTGGTGGGGTGGGACGGCACGAGTTTGGCATAAAAAATGCAGTGGTCCGCTGAATAAACTCAAATTATTGTAAACCAATGAGTTGTAGTTGTGTGTTGGGTCTCGTTGAAAAGTTTTTTGAAAAAAAAACAAGAAAAAGTTTGCCAGTTTAGAAAATGGTTGTACCTTTGCATCCGCAAACGAGATCACCCCGTATCTCCAAGCGCAACGATAGATGCCTCTTTAGCTCAGTTGGCCAGAGCACGTGATTTGTAATCTCGGGGTCGTTGGTTCGAATCCGACAAGAGGCTCAAAGAACATAACACAATGGGTAGATTCCAGAGTGGCCAAATGGGGCAGACTGTAAATCTGCTGCGTCATCGCTTCGGTGGTTCGAATCCATCTCTACCCACATGTTTTGCGGAAGTAGCTCAGTTGATAGAGCATCAGCCTTCCAAGCTGAGGGCCGCGGGTTTGAGCCCCGTCTTCCGCTCAAGAAACAAAGGAATATTGCCTATGTAGCTCAGGGGTAGAGCACTTCCTTGGTAAGGAAGAGGTCGCGGGTTCAAATCCCGCCATCGGCTCAACGATGTAAGACGCTTCGCCTCTCACTGATTGCGGGTTTAAGTTATCACAAGAGGTGGAGTGTATTACGCAATAAGGTAGAGTAATATTATCATACAATTTTCAATAACAACTTACAGTTATGGCTAAAGAGCATTTTGAAAGAACAAAACCGCATGTTAACATCGGTACTATTGGTCACGTAGACCACGGTAAAACCACTTTGACCGCTGCCATCACCACCGTGCTTGCTAAGGACGGTGACATCGCTGGTGATAGCGTTCGTTCGTTTGACTCAATCGACAACGCCCCCGAGGAGAAGGAGCGCGGTATTACTATTAACACCGCTCACGTTGAGTATGAGACCAAGAATCGTCACTATGCTCACGTTGACTGCCCGGGCCACGCTGACTATGTAAAGAACATGGTTACTGGTGCCGCACAGATGGACGGTGCTATCGTAGTTGTTGCTGCTACCGACGGTGTTATGCCGCAGACCCGCGAGCACATCCTGCTCGCCCGTCAGGTGAACGTTCCCCGTCTGGTTATCTTCTTGAACAAGTGTGACTCCCCCGACGTTGACGACGAGATGATCGAGCTCGTGGAGATGGACGTTCGTGACCTGCTCAGCGAGTATGAGTTTGACGGTGACAACACCCCCATCATCCGTGGTTCTGCACTGGGTGCCCTCCAGGGTGATCCCAAGTGGGAAGATACCGTTCGTGAGCTGATGAACGCTGTTGACGAGTGGATCCCCCTGCCTCCGCGTGATCGTGACAAGCCCTTCTTGATGCCTATCGAGGACGTGTTCTCAATCACTGGCCGTGGTACCGTTGCTACCGGTCGTATCGAGACTGGTGTCGTAAAGGTGAGCGACGAGGTTCAGATCATGGGTCTGGGTGCCGAGATGAAGTCAGTTGTTACTGGCGTTGAGATGTTCCGCAAGATCCTCGATGAGGGTGAGGCTGGTGACAACGTTGGTCTGCTGCTCCGTGGTATCGACTACAAGACCATCAAGCGTGGTATGGTAATCTGCCACCCGGGCGTTATCAAACCCCACGATCACTTCAAGGCTTCTATCTACGTCCTGAAGAAGGAAGAGGGTGGTCGCCACACTCCGTTCCACAACCACTATCGTCCCCAGTTCTACATCCGCACCCTGGATGTAACCGGTGAGATCATGCTCCCCGCTGGTGTCGAGATGGTAATGCCTGGTGACAACGTCGAGATCGACGTCAAGCTGATCACCCCGGTTGCTTGCAGCGAAGGTCTGCGTTTCGCTATCCGTGAGGGTGGCCGCACCGTAGGTTCTGGTCAGATCACTGGCATCATCGAGGACTAATACTTTTTAGTCATCAACTAGCCAAGGGCGCTGCAAGGTGTCCCAAGGCATAACACAAATCAAAAGGGTCCGGCTGTAAGCCGGTCGGACCCTTTTAAATACGGGAATAGCTCAGTTGGTAGAGCGACGGTCTCCAAAACCGTAGGTCGTGAGTTCGAGCCTTACTTCCCGTGCAAAGAGAAAGAAATAAACAAATGAAGAGTAATTTTATTAATAACAGGCTTACGGATATCAAGGAATCTTATAACGAACTCGTTCATAAGGTTTCTTGGCCTACTACGAGTGAATTGGCCAGTAGTACCATTATCGTGATGGTTGCTTCCATCATCATGGCATTGGTGATCTGGGTAATCGATTACTGCATCAACTCGTTGATGGAGCTCGTTTACAGAATTGCGGCCTAATCAATTCGCAATCTGAAGTCCACTCGTGTGGACGGTAGTTTCACAAACCAAGTATTTTTAACAAACTGTCACAGCACTAGTCACAACTATGTCTCAAGGTAAGCATCAGTGGTACATCCTGCGTACCATCTCGGGCAAGGAGATGAAGGTGAAGGAAATGATCGAGGGATACAGGAAGAACAATCCTGTGTTCGCCGAGAACATTTCTCAGATTCTGGTCCCCACCGAGAAGGTTTATACAACGCGTGCCGGGAAGAAGGTCCTCAAGGAGAAGACCATGTTCTCGGGTTACGTGTTCGTTAAGCTCGAGCTCACTCCTGACATCGAGGTGACCCTGCAAGACACGACCAACGTCGTGAATTTTGTGCGCTCACGCGAGGGGGACCGTCGTCCCGAACCCGTGCCCGAGCAGCAGATCTTGACGATGCTTGGTCAGGCCGAGGCCCGCGAGATGGAGGCTGCCGATGCTGTCAATGACTATGTCATTGGCGAGTCGGTCAAGGTCAATTTTGGCCCCTTCAGCGGCTTCATTGGTGAGATTAAGGAAATCAACCAGGAGAAGCGCGAGCTGACGGTTATGGTGAAAGTATTTGGACGTGAGACACCGCTCAAGTTGGATAATTCGCAAGTCGAACGCGAGTGACGCGGTGGTCGATGTTACGCAATCGCTGCACACTTGCTATGTTTTTTTAATCCATATTAAATTGAATTTGTACAATGGCTAAAGAAATTGCTGGACAGATCAAATTGCAGATTAAGGGTGGGGCTGCAAACCCCTCTCCTCCCGTAGGTCCCGCTCTGGGTTCTAAGGGTATCAACATCATGGATTTTTGCAAGCAATTCAACGCCCGTACCCAGGCCAAGGCTGGTAAGGTGTTGCCCGTAGTGATCTCTTACTACGCCGACAAGAGTTTTGACTTCATCGTCAAGACTTCCCCCGTGCCCGTACAGTTGCTTGAGGCTGCCAAGGTTAAAGGTGGTTCTGGTGAACCCAACCGCGTTAAGGTGGCATCGGTGACCTGGGATCAGGTGAAGGATATTGCCGAAGACAAAATGCCTGATTTGAACTGTTTTACATTAGCCTCGGCTATGCGTATGGTGGCCGGAACAGCAAGAAGTATGGGTATCACTGTAAAGGGTCAATTCCCTGAGAACGTTTAAAAAC
>JAEEGJ010003102.1_pt1 | contig 68318 bp, 54 predicted proteins | sample 8958761 | NCBI WGS metagenome assembly JAEEGJ01 (sample SAMN16246546, study PRJNA631951) | gut metagenome | biome: gut microbiome; feature: rumen; material: RS-attached | host: Bos | place: Iran: Karaj | collected 2018-10 | reverse complement strand
GTTCTGCAACTACGTCGGCTACTGTAGCCTCATTCTCGTTAACACTCTGTGCGTTTGCACTCATTCCGAAAAGCAGTGCTGCAACTGCAGCGAAGAAAATCTTTTTCATAATTCTTATTTTTTTGTTTTTGTTATTTCGTTTTGTTTGTGGACCCGTTTTCTTGCGGCGTTCGATTATAAGAGTCAAAAAGTGGCCGAAGGTTAAGTGGAAAGTTAATAATTTATCCTTCGTTAACATAAACATTAACAAATAACCAATCCTTAAAACTTGCTTAACAAAAAGAAAGTCAGCGATAAACATAATTTATCGCTGATTCATCTCTTTAACTTTAACTTGTTATTTTATGAAGTAGGTGGATTCTGACTGTTGTAGTGTTTTTCGCGGCGTTCATATTTAATAGTCTTATAATAAGGTAAAGTTAAGTTTAGGGGTGATGCTTAGCACAAAATTTTGCACTATCTTTACATCAAATATTACATAACCAGATATAATCAAGAAAGACGATATGGAGAGAACATGGCGTTGGTTCGGCAAGAAGGATAAGATTACGCTTGCCATGCTTAAGCAGATTGGTGTTGAGGGCATTGTGACTGCATTGCATGATGTGCCCTTGGGTCAGGTTTGGACTCGTGAGAAGATACGTGACCTGCGTGAGTACATTGAGAATTACGGAATGCGCTGGAGTGTGGTCGAGAGCCTGCCGGTGGTTGAGACAATCAAGTACGGCGGCCCGGATCGCGACCATCAGATTGAGGTCTATAAGGAGTCATTGCGCAATCTGTCGGCCGAGGGTATCCATTGCATATGCTACAACTTCATGCCGGTTCTGGATTGGGCACGTACTGACCTGTTCCATATTAACCCCAATGGATCTACCAACCTTTACTTTAACTACGCCGAGTTCGCCTATTTTGACATCTATATCCTTAAGCGCGAGGGCGCACGCGAGGAGTGGGCCAAGTTCCGTTTCCCCGCAGGAGTAGGTGAGGGCCGCAGTGTCCTGGCCGAGGCCGATGAGTTGGCCAAGACCATGACCCCCGAGGGTGAGCACAAGCTGGTTGAGACCATCATCATCAAGACCCAGGGCTTTGTAAGCGGTAACTTCAGCGAGAACGATGAGGCTCCCATCCAGAAGTTCCGTGATTTCCTGAACCTTTACAAAGGCATAGACAAGGCACAGCTGCGTGCCAATATGAAATACTTCCTGGAGGCTATCATGCCTACCTGCGAGGAGTACAACATGAACATGTGCGTACATCCCGACGATCCCCCAATTGAGGTACTGGGTCTGCCGCGCATAGTCCGCACCGAGGAGGATATCCAGTGGTTCCTGGATGCAGTACCCAACAAGCACAACGGCCTGACATTCTGCGCAGGCTCACTCTCAGCTGGCGCTTACAACAACGTAGTTGAGATGGCTAAGAAGTTTGCGTCACGTACACACTTTGTACACCTGCGTTCATGCCACATATTCCCCAACGGTGACTTTACCGAGGCTTCACACTTAGGCGGTCGTGCAGACCTGATTGAGCTCTGCCGCATATTTGAGAAGGAGAATCCTGCTCTGCCTATGCGTGTGGATCACGGTATGACATTCACCGATGAACCCGGCGGCATAATGGATGAGTCCAGCCACGGACACAACGCAGGTTACACCCTGCTGGGACGCATGTTCGCAATGGGTCAGGTGCAGGGTATTTTAGCTACGGTTGATAGGGAACTGGGAATTGAGTACAAGCAGCCTGGTTTCTTTGATTAATTGAAAATTGAAAAGTGAGAATTGAAAATTGAAAAGTGATGAGACTTACAGAAATAACAAGCGGTAGGTTCAACGCCGCAGAGTGGGAGAAAAAAGGTTATCTGCTCCCCAAGTTTGATATAGAGGCTGTACGCCGCAAGACACACGATGAACCCACATGGGTACATTTTGGCGGCGGTAACATTTTCCGCGCCTTCCCGGCTGCAATCATCAATGACGCCCTGAATACCGGCAAGTATGACCGCGGTGTCATTATGGCTGAGACCTTTGACTATGAGATTATAGACAAGGCTTACGCTCCTTATGACAACCTTTCACTCTTGGTCAGCCTGCAGTCAACAGGTACCATTGAGAAGAAGGTGATTGCATCTGTAACCGAAGCACTGAAGGCCGATCCGCAGTTCCCGGATTGGAACCGCCTGGTTGAGATTTTCCGTAACCCCTCATTACAGATGATTTCTTTCACCATCACCGAGAAGGGTTACACCTTCAACGAGGCTGATTTGGCACGCGGCCTGAAGCCCATGTTCGCAATGGGTAAGGTTTGCGCCCTGTTGCTGGAGCGCTTCAACGCAGGCAAGTTGCCGCTTACCGTTCAGAGCATGGACAACTGCTCTCACAACGGTGACAAGGTAAAGGCTGGCGTTATGGCATATGCCGAGCGTTGGGTTGCCGATAAACTTGTACCTGCAAATTTCCTGGCTTACCTCAAGGATGAGAAGAAAATCACATTCCCCTGGTCAATGATTGATAAGATCACTCCGCGTCCTCATGAGAAGGTTAAGGAGATGCTTGCCAAGGATGGCTTTGAGGATAATGACTACATCGAGACAGAGAAACATACCTTTACAGCCCCATTCGTAAACGCGGAGGAGGTGCAGTATCTGGTAATCGAGGACAACTACACTAACGGCCGTCCTCCGTTGGATTTGGGCGGTGCCCTGTACACCACACGCGAGACTGTAGACAAGGTTGAGACCATGAAGGTAACCACCTGCCTCAACCCCTTGCATACCGCAATGGCCATTTACGGCTGCATGCTGGGCTACACCCTTATATCGGCCGAAATGGCTGATGAGGATATCCGTCCCTTCATCCAGAAAATGGGTTACATGGAGGCAATGCCGGTCGTGGTCGATCCGGGAATCCTGAACCCGTATGAGTTTATAGGCGCCGTAATCAAACGCCGTCTGCCCAATCCGTTCATGCCCGATGCCCCGCAGCGTATTGCCTGCGATACCAGCCAGAAGATTCCAATCCGCTTTGGCGAGACCATCAAGAAATACATCGCCCGCGGTCTGGATATGGACAACCTGGTGCTCATCCCGCTTGCACTTGCCGGCTGGGCACGTTATCTCAAAGGCATAAAGGATGACGGAACACCGTTCGAGCCTTCACCCGATCCTCTGTTGGCCGAAATGCAGGCAATCGTAGCACCCCTTGAAATCGGCAAGGCTGATCAGGACTACTCATGCCTAAAGAAACTCTACAGCCGTAAGGATGTGTTTGCCGTTGACCTGTATGAGGCAGGTCTTGGCGAGCGCATAGAGGGTATGGTCAAGGAACTCTACGCCGGCACCGGCGCCGTCCGCAAGACTCTGCACAAATACGTACAAGCGAGATAAAACTCACATTGTTAGACTGATAGAGCGTTGCAAAAACGTTGCAGATTAAATGCAACGGTAATGCAACGCTCTTTTCTTGTTATGGGCTGACTGCCGTTCTACCTTTGTCGCCAGAACAAATCAAAAAACGACAACGATATGAAAAAGCTGGTCATTATCCTTATTTCATTAATGTGTGTGAGTGTGGCATACGCCCGCAAGGAAAAGAATGTTGAGTCCGATAAAACCTTTGAGTATCTTGAAGGCGGAGGAGTAAAGTTCCATATTGAAGACAAAGATGCGCCTTCCAAACCGTTAACTCAAATATCGGGTCAGCAGTGCTGGGAAAAGATACTTAGTGAATCTGGTATATCAGAATTGAATGCAAATATCAAGACTCACAGCGCAGTTGACAGCAAGCTTGTATGCTTTGACCGCAACGCATGCTTTGAAGGTTTTCTCAATGCATTTGACAAGCATTACTCTCTGGTTCTGTCGCCTGATATGATATGGCTGCTTATCAGTCAGGGAATATCTACACATATTAATCAGAATGCCGAGCAGCTGCGTAACCGTCTGGTAGATTTTGATGGTCAGAAAGAGCTTGTTGTAACGACCTTAAGGGATGTATTTGAGTATGATGAGGACTGGGACTGGATTATCCAGGCATTCAGCGATTCTATAGACAGGAACATGAATGCACGGTTCTCAGACCTGATGGTCTGTAATTTCAGCACAACGGGTACGGTTGAACGCGTTACATCACAGATAACCATGATGGAGAGCGTCAGGAAATACTTTAGATATGTAGTCCGTTTAGTGGGATGCGGTATTCCGGATATCACTCTGCTGGGTACTACTGATGACTGGAAGGAGATACGTTCGCGCATCAAGAGACTTGATGACCTGGATCTAGGTTGGTGGCGTGAGAAACTGGAGCCTGTTCTTGACGAGTTCGTGAATGCATCTCAGGGAAATGTAAACCGCAAATTCTGGCTTGATATGGTACAGGAATATTCGCCTCAGAGATCCGGCACGGGAGGCTGCGGCGGTCCCAGTACAATTCCTGCGCAATACAACGGTTGGTTTACGGTATTCTTCCCGTTCTGTGAAGAAGAGAAAGGATTTGAAGGCCCGCTTCATGTGGTTCGTACTCCAAGTATCGTTACCCACAACACGAAGGTTTGCTCGGAGATAAAGAAAGTCGATGTCAAGTACATCATGACTTTGCCCGATCATGAGGAAATCCATAATCTTGAGCTATGGGCCGGATTCATCGGTATGGAGATGGATTGGGACAACCGTTCGCTGAAACCATCCATGAGTTGGATGATGCGTGAAAAGATTGGTTCCGGCCTGGATATGGGTAAACTGGAACCCCGTGAGGTGGAATTCCTGAATGAGTACGGCGACGGAAAGAAGTGGATTACCATGTCCGGGATTTATTCAGTGTTTGGTACTACCGATACATGGTACTACATGGGATTTCCTGATGTCCCGATGTTAGTTAAATATCCTGATGAACAATACAATAAGAAGTGTGTTTTCCTTTCTCTAAATCCCATAACCGTACCGCAGGACCTGGGCAAATGGTACCGTAAAAATAAAATGGAGAGCCTGACCATCAAAGCCCCCATGACTGATGAACAGAAAGCTGAAATCCTGCGTCAGGTTCCCAAAGCCACAGTAGTCCAACTGTAGAAAAACAGTACAAAAGGGGTCAGACCCCAATTGTATCATTTTTGAAAAATAGTACAATTGGGGTCTGACCCCTTTTGTACTGTTTTGCACTGTGTGCTTTTTTCACTAATTTTGCGGGGTAAATACACCCCTATGGAGAACATCCGCAATTTCTGCATTATTGCTCATATTGATCACGGTAAGTCAACGCTGGCTGACCGCTTGCTGGAATTTACTCATACCATAAACATTACCGAGGGTCAGATGCTTGATGACATGGACCTGGAGAAGGAGCGCGGCATCACAATCAAGAGTCACGCCATCCAGATGGAGTATGAGTATCAGGGACAGAAATACATCTTGAACCTTATTGACACTCCGGGACATGTGGATTTCTCATATGAGGTGAGCCGTTCAATCGCAGCCTGTGAGGGCGCAATTCTGGTGGTCGATGCCACACAGGGCGTGCAGGCGCAGACCATCAGCAACCTCTACATGGCCATCGACCATGATTTGGAGATCATTCCGGTCATAAATAAGTGCGATATGCAGAGCGCCATGCCCGATGAGGTTGAGGATGAGATCATAGAGCTGCTGGGTTGCAAGCGTGAAGAGATTATCCGGGCATCGGCCCGTACCGGAATGGGAGTGGAAGAGATTCTGCAGGCAATCGTGGAGCGCATTCCGCATCCCGTAGGTGATCCCAATGCTCCGCTCCAGGCTCTCATTTTCGACTCCGTATTCAACTCTTTCCGCGGAATCATAGCATACTTCAAGATTGAGAACGGCTGCATCCGCAAGGGCGACAAGGTTAAGTTCTTCAATACCGGTAAGGAGTATGATGCCGATGAAGTAGGCGTGCTCCGGATGGATATGGTGCCGCGCGACGTGATGACCACAGGCGATGTGGGCTATATCATATCGGGCATAAAGACATCGACCGAAGTCAAGGTGGGAGATACCATTACCCATGTGGCCCGTCCCTGTAACAGTGCTATTGCCGGATTCGAAGAGTCCAAGCCTATGGTGTTTGCCGGCGTCTATCCCATTGAGGCTGATGAGTTTGAGGACCTGCGTGCATCACTTGAAAAACTGCAGCTTAACGATGCCTCACTCAGTTTCTTCCCCGAGTCATCTGCTGCGCTGGGATTCGGATTCCGTTGCGGATTTCTGGGTCTGTTGCATATGGAGATTGTGCAGGAACGTCTGGACCGCGAGTTTGACATGAGCGTGATTACCACCGTGCCAAACGTATCATATATGGTGTATGACAAACAGGGTAACGCGACTGAGGTGCATAATCCCAGCGGTATGCCTGACCTTACGCTGATTGACCACATTGAGGAACCCTATATTGACGCATCGATAATCACCACGACAGATTATATCGGCCCCATAATGACTCTGTGTCTGGATAAGCGCGGTGAGCTGGTAAAGCAGCAGTTCATAGCCGGTAACCGCGTAGAGATATACTTCAAACTGCCTCTGGGTGAGATAGTGATTGATTTCTATGACAAGCTCAAGAGCATTTCAAAGGGATACGCATCATTTGATTATCATCCTGCAGGATACCGTCCTTCAAAACTCATCAAGCTGGATATTCTGCTTAACGGTGAGCCGGTTGATGCCCTTTCAACCCTTACGCACGTGGACAATGCCTATGACCTGGGCCGACGCATGTGCGAGAAACTCAAGGAACTCATTCCGCGTCAGCAGTTTGACATTGCAATCCAGGCAGCTATCGGCTCCAAGATCATTGCCCGCGAGACCATCAAGCAGGTACGTAAGGATGTGACGGCCAAGTGCTACGGCGGTGACGTGTCACGTAAGCGCAAGCTTCTGGAAAAGCAGAAGAAGGGCAAGAAACGCATGAAACAGATAGGTAATGTGGAGGTACCGCAGAAAGCCTTCCTGGCGGTATTGAAGCTAGACTAAAAAAAGAAATCGGCCGGATTATTTCCGGCCGATTTCTTAATATGCTGAAATGTAGTCATTCTGCAGGTACTGCAGGAGCTGCTTTCAATTCCATTTCCTCTTTAAGGTTGAGGTAGAATGCTGCGTATGAAGTTCTTACATAAGGCATGAGCCAAATGAAACCTACACCTAATGAGAGTATGCAGAGCAGGAACCAACCTATGAAACTGAGCTGCAGGCCAAAGTATTTCCATTTGTGTCCGCGCATAATCTCAATACTCTTGAGGCGGGCCTCATTGGGGCTCAGCTCCGGGTTGTCAACAAGGATATAGGGAGTCATTGCGTATGCGTATGACTTGATGATACCAGGTATGATGAACAGCAGAGTCCACAGGAATGTGAATAATCCCATAAGGAACATACCCAGCACATTACGCCAGTAACGGCCTCCACCGAATCCCATTTTGAACATATTGGGTATTGTCTGTGTATCTGAGTCCTTTACGAACAGTTTCAGAGAGTTTGATAATCCCAGATTTAACGGATTGGTACCAAAAATACCGCCCAGTGTTGAGACTGAAGATAACAGCATGTTGGTACCCATCATAGTAGCTATTGCGGCAGGATCAGAAAATGCTGTACCCATACCGCTCATAATGCCGCTTGAAAATGCACTGGGAGCCACAATGAGGCACTCAATTGCATTAAAAACAAGGCATACCAGGATTGCCCATCCCCAGTGACCTTGCAACGCCTTTAATGCGTCATTCTTGATTTCTTTGTTTCTTTTCATAATATGAAGTCTGTTTATTAAATAATCATTCTTTCTGGTAGAGGAAGCGCTTGATGCTCTTTTTGGGAGTCTTCTCGAACTCCTCGTGATATATACGTATCTGCGATATCTTCTCGTAGGCGGGCAGTATGTTGTTCAGCTCCTGACGGTTCTGTTCCATGACCTCGGCTATCTGCTCATCGGTCATGCCGGTCTTCATGGCCTCGTCAAAATCGGGATAGACCAAGGCAACCAGCTTGTCATTCTCTGAAATGACAACCGATTCGTTTACAAGAGCCATGTTGTTCAGGTGATCCTCAATCTCCTCAGGATAGATGTTCTGGCCCGACGGTCCCAGAATCATGCTCTTGCTGCGTCCCTTTATGAATATGTTGCCGTCCTTGTCCATGATACCCAGATCGCCTGTGTACATCCAGCCTTCGGGGTCAATGGTCTCTTCTGTAAGCTTTTCGTTCTTGTAGTAGCCCAGCATCACGTTGGGGCCGCGGCAGATAATCTCGCCGGGCACGTTCTCCGGGTCATTGCTCAATATCTTGACCTCCATGTTTGGTACAGGCTTGCCGCATGAACCGGGGGCAAAGGTTGCCTTGTCATCATATGCAATGATAGGACCGCACTCGGTTGCGCCATAGCCAACGGTGTAGGGAAACCGTATTGATGATATGAACTTCTCAACCTCCTGGTTGAACGGGGCACCACCCAGGATAACCTCATAGAAGTTGCCTCCGAATCCCTTTATCATCTCCTCGCATACCTTCTTCTTGATCTGGTCATTTACGATAGGCACCTTGAGCAGGAATTTCATCTGCGGAGTTTCAAGCTTGGGCAGTATGTTCTTCTTTATGATCTTCTCAATTACCAGAGGTACTGAAACAATAAGCATGGGTTTGATTTCTCCCAGTGCCTGGAATATGATCTTGGGGCTGGGCAGACGGGTAAGGAAATATACGTGGCATCCTTCCAGGAACTCATGGAAGAATTCGAACGCGAATCCGTACATGTGTGCCATGGGAAGCATGGAAATGATCTTGTCGCCCGGCTTCATTGAATAAAGCGCCTTGAGTGCAAACAGATGGTTGCTTATCAGTGAACGGTAGGGCAGCATGACACCTTTTGAGAAACCTGTAGAGCCCGATGTGTAGTTTATCATGGCCATATCGTCAAAACCTGTCTCATAGTATTTGACATCCTTAGCAGTAAACTCCTTTGGGTACTTGCGTCCGAACAGCTCATTCAGATGCTCGCGGGCGTATGTCAGTTTCTCGTTGCGGGATATGACCAGCTGGAACTCATCAAGCGTTATGATACCCTCCACATTTGGCATGGAGGCCTCGTTCAGGTTCTCCCATATCTGATCTCCTGCAAAGAAGAGCTTGGTTTCCGAGTGGTTTATGATATGGTGTATGTTGTCGGCCTTGAACTCATGAAGGATAGGTACTGCTACGGCACCGTATGTAATTGCAGCCAGACATGCCGTACCCCAGTTGGAACTGTTCTTGCCGCACAGGGCAATGCGATCGCCGGGTTTGAGCCCTGCCTCTTCAAACAATATATGAAGCTTGGCTATGCGGCGTGCCACGTCACGGTAAAGCAAAGTGGCACCTTTATAGTCGGTAAATGCCTCCAGGTTCCAGTTCTTGATAATGGAACTGCTGATATAGGCATTCAGGTTCTTCTCGGTGAATTCGTTATCCGATCTGTCGTAATGATCTATCATGGTGGTAAAGTTATTCAATTATTTGTTCAAATTGTAGTTTCTCTCTCCAAAAATGGAACTGCCTATACGAACCATATTACTGCCGGCCTCAATAGCCAGTTTGTAATCACCGCTCATACCGGCCGATATGGTGTTGAAATCACTGCTGCCTGCAAAGTATTTCAGCTTATAAGTATCAAAGATTTCCTTAAGACGGCCGAATTCGCGGCGCACCTGAGCCTCATCATCAGTGTTTGTGGCCATTCCCATTACACCGCCTATGGTGATGTTCTTAAGATTCTTCCAGTCTCCCTGCTCCAGCATGGCTGTGCATTCATCGGGAGTGAATCCGAACTTGGTCTCCTCACTGGCAATGTGCAGTTGCAGATAGCAGGTTATATGGCGGTTGAATCGTGCGGCCTGACGGTCAATTTCCACAAGTTTGTCATATGTATCGACACCTTGTATGACCGATACGAACGGAGCCATCATCTTGATTTTGTTGCTCTGTACATGGCCTATGAAATGCCACTCTATATCTGCGGGCAGGACCTGGCTTTTAGCGGTCATCTCCTGTACCTTGTTCTCACCGAAAATGCGTTGTCCGGCATCATACGCCTCCATGAGCATCTCGGCCGGATGGGTTTTTGATACTGCCACGAGCCTTACTCCTTTAGGGAGCGTGGCCTTGATCCTGTTCAGGTTATCTTTTATGTCCATATTATTGGAAAGCGCTGCAAAGTTACTTTGTGCCCGTTACTATATGCACTCTGAGAGCAACTATTTGGCCTTTGGTGCACAATTTACTGCAATGTGTGCATCTTTAAGTCCGTCAGATACCGCGCTAAGCTTTATCTTTCCCTTCTTGCCATTATTCTGTAAAACCACAAGACACTTTCCGTAAAAAGCTTTGCGCTTGTTGTCCTTAAACCGCTCCAGTGATATGGGACTGCCGTTGTCCACGCCGGCTATGAAACCCTTACCGTCAATACTGAACTGCACAAGATTCTCGGCATTTGGGCACAGGTTACCGTCCTTATCAAGAATCTCCACGGTCACAAAGCTCAGGTCTGTACCGTTGCTCTTTATCTTGCTGCGGTCCGGGGTTAGACGTATCTGGGCAGGCTCACCTGCCGTATGTATCTCCTGGCTGGCGGTCTCAACGCCGTTTTTGCGTGCCACCACCTTTACTGTTCCGGGCTCAAAGGTCACGTTCCAGACCACATGCAGATGCTCTGCATCCTTGCGGCGAATGCCTTGTGATACACCGTTGATGTAAAGTTCAACCTCATCGGCATTATTGTAGAAACACCACATGTCAATCTCCTGTCCTGGCTCCCAGTTCCAGTGGGGGAATAGGTGCAGCACTGGGGTGTCGGTCCACTCTGACTGGTACAGGTAGTATATGTCCTTTGGGAATCCCGCCAGGTCAACTATTCCAAAGTATGAACTGCGGGCGGGCCAGCCGTATGGGGTGGGCTCACCAATGTAGTCAAATCCGGTCCAGATGTACTGTCCGGCCACGAATGGCTGCTTGTTCAGGAATATCAGGTTCTCTTCATGATGGCTGCCCCACGGCGTGCATACGTTGTCATATGCTGAGCATGAGAATGTATCGTTAAAGTAGGGGCGGTCCCAGCGCACGGGGCGCGTCATCATCTGTCCGGACGGCATCTCGTAGAACCCGCGTGTCATAAGGGCCGATACGCTCTCGGTTATGATGAACGGCTTGCCGGGGAACAGGCGCGGCACTGCAGGGACATTCTGGTTATGGTAGTTGTAGCCTATCACGTCAATGGCACCGGAGCGGAACAGATGGTTGTTAGGACTGGGTTCATTGCAGCCGGCAGTTACCGGGCGGGTGGGATCAAGTTCCTTGATTATCTCTGCCAGCCGGGCGGTAATCATGGAGTTTACTGACATCTCACCCTCCTTGGCCAGTTGGTCAGCACTGTGTCCCATATTCAGGATAAGGTTGGCCTGCTCAAGGGATAATGTGTCAGCTTTAGCATCGGACCACTGTTCAAGCACTTCATTGCCTATGCTCCACAGCACTATACTGGGGTGGTTGCGGTCACGCAGTATCATATCAGTAAGGTCTTCCTCAAACCACTCATCAAAGAAGCGGGCGTAGTCGCGGTCGGTCTTGCGGCGGCGCCACATGTCAAATGCCTCATCCATTACCAGGAATCCCATGCGGTCGCACAGGTCCAGAAGTATGGGTGAGGGCGGGTTATGTGAGCAACGGATCCCGTTGCAGCCCATAGCCTTGAGTATCTGCAGTTGGCGTTCTATGGCACGCTCGTTTGTCGCTGCGCCCAGGCAGCCCAGGTCGTGGTGGTTGCAGACACCGTTTATGCGTATATGCTCACCGTTCAGGAAGAATCCGCTGTCGGCACGGAATTCTATGGTGCGGATTCCGAACGGGGTCTCATAGGTGTCCACCCGTTTGCCGTTCAGGATGAGTTCAGTAACCAATGTGTACATGTACGGGTCATCTACACTCCACAGATGCGGAGAATCCACCCAAATGCTGTCATCAACAACTATTTCAGGTTCCTCTCCTTTCCAATTGAGTTCTCTGCTTGTAGTTGAAGTGATTATTGCTTTTCCTTCTGAATCCTTGATTGTGGATTTGACTGTCAGGTTTCTGGTTACCTTGCTCCAGATATCATTTCCGTCGTTTATTGTCGCAGAAACCTTGACAAGTGCTTTATCCCGGGAAACTGTCGGAGTTGAGACGTAAGTACCCCATTCTGCTATGTGAACCTGGTTGACTTTCACCAGACGCACGTCACGGTATATACCGCAGCCCGAGTACCAGCGGCTGTTGGGCTGGTCGGAGTTATCGACCTTAACGGCTATAACATTCTCTTTGCCCCAGTTGATATATGGTGTCAGGTCATAACTGAATGATATGTATCCGTAGGGGCGTGTGCCCAGCAGGTGTCCGTTTATATAGACCGAGCTGTTCATATAGACGCCGTCAAACTCAATCTTGATTATGCTTCCCGTATACTTTTTGGAAACCTTAAATGTCTTGCGGTACCAGCCTATGCCGCCAGGCAGTGCGCCGCCGCCTGTGCCGGAGGGATTGTGCTCGTCAAAGTCACCCTCGATGGCCCAGTCATGGGGTACGTCAAGGATGCGCCAGCCGCTGTCATCATAATCAATTGCGGCCGGATTGGCGCTCTCATCAATGTTCAGGCTGAATTTCCAGTCTTTATTGAAGTTGATGGTCTCTCTTGCATAAACGTCCGATGCTGTAAAAGCCAAAAGCAGTAAAAGTATGTGTATGAAACGTTTCATAAGCATTGTTCTGTAATGATGCGTAAAGTTAAACAACAGTAGTAATAAAAGCCTACCTTTTCGGCATAAAATGTATATCTTCGCATCCTGATATGGAGAGATTTCTGGCCAAACGATTATATGGTAGGGATGAGGGCGTGAAAGGCGGCTCCCGTCCGGCCATAATCATTGCCACTCTGGGTATTGCGGTAGGTTTGGCGGTGATGATAATCACCATGGCCGTGACCCGCGGTTTCAAGAGCCAGATACGCGACAAGGTCATGGGTTTTTCCCAGCACATTACCGTTACCAACTATTACGTAGGGATGGGTCTGGTTGAGGACCCGATAACCTGCACGGACTCTACAATGAATGCATTGCTGGCCAAGAGCCTGATAGAGCGTGTGCAGCCATACGTAAACAAGTCATGCATAATCCGTACCGATGAGGCGTTCCATGGTTTCATGCTCAAGGGTATAGACTCAGGTTATGACCGCACATTCCTGAATAAATACATGCAGCGGGGCGGTTTTCCAGAGCCGCAGGATTCGTTGGGTAACAACTGGATAATACTATCCCGGACCATTGCCGATATGCTAGGACTGGACGTGGGCTCCAAAGCCGATGTCTATTTCATGCAGGAGCAGGTTCGCATGCGCCGTCTCACGGTTACAGGTATTTATGAGACAGGATTCATAGAGTATGACCGTATGTTCGGCATAACTGAACTCCAGTTGCTCCAGCGTCTGAATGATTGGGAGCCTGACCAGTACAGCGGTCTTGAGATATGCATTACCGATGTTGACAGGATTAGTTACGGTTACGGACAGGTTCGTGAGGTCCTGGTGGAACTGGAGAAACATACTGATGAGGACTATCTGGTGCAGACTATGTATGATACGCATTCCGGCCTGTTCGCGTGGCTTGATGTGCTGGACCTGAACGTATGGATAATACTTGCACTGATGATAGGTATTGCCGTATTCTCAATGATATCGGGCCTGCTCATAATCATATTTGAGCGTACGGCTACCATAGGAACCTTAAAATCAATGGGTGCGTCAAACGGCATGGTCCGTGGCGTTTTCATGCGTCTGGCATCATACATTATCATTAAAGGTATGGTCATAGGCAATATTGCGGGATTGGTAATCTGTCTTGCGCAGCAGTGGTTCCGCATCATACCGCTTGATCCCGCCAATTACTATCTTGATTGTGTCCCCATGCAGGTGGGTTTGTGGTGGCTCATAATCCTGAACGTGGTGATGTTCATGGTTTCCATGCTTATGATGCTTATTCCTTGTACGGTCATTTCAAGAATCGTTCCATCCAAGTCAATCCGTTTTGAATAGAGCCACCATTCGCTGTCCAGAGATATGGATTACAACAATGATGAAAGTGCTTCGCGCAGTTCCGGCATAGGGCGTTTTGTGTCGCGTTCCACTATAAGTGTCTTGAGCCCGGCATATGGACGAATCTCTTCTTCAATGTCTTTCAGCGGGCGGTCTGCACCATAATATGCCGGTGCAAACTCCTGCCAGAACCTTATGGCAAGTGACTTGGGCATGTGGAATGTCTCCTGAATGAAACTCTCCAGGCTGAGACAACAGCACAGATAGACCATTCCAATGTCAAAAAGGTTATATCCGTAGCAGAAATCTCCCAGGTCTATGAAATAACGTTCCGATCCCACAAAGATGGCATTGCTGTACTGAAGGTCACCATGAATGGCGGTATCGGTGTCGGGTGCATCGGCAATGAATTTGCCTATGCGGTCTTTCTGGGCTGTGGTAAAGAACGGGTTCTCCGTGAGCAGGCGGTAATAACGTTCTTTTACGCTCTCAAACTGGGTGGTATCTACATGGACTGAGTGGAGCTTGAGACACATTTGGGCAAACTCCTCGGCGTATTGGCCTACGAGTTCCGGATTATCGCCTGTGGCACGTGAATATGATTTCTTTCCTTTGATGCGGCGGAAACGGATTCCGTAACGGCCGTCTTCGGTCACCACATAATCACCCGGCTCAGGGGTGGGGATGCCCATGTCAAAGACTTTTCGGGCCATCAGCATCTCGTCAAGAGGTTGCCTGATCTTGCCGGGCATGTAGAGTTTGAGCATAAGGTCGGGATCGGTCTTATGGTCATAACTCTCACCGTTGGCACCGCCGCCAAACAGTATGTAGTCATCAAGCGAAATCTTTATGGCATCCATTATTTCTTGCCGAAAACCTGATTGATGAGCATCTCAAATTCCTGGAACGCGAACGTATCCTGAAGGTCACGCAGGGCATCGGCCAATCCGCGGTAATGCCATTCGTGGTCCTTGGGGTCATTGGCGTGGAACAGGTTCCACAGGGCATCGCCTTGTACGGCATAGTCACGCGCAATGGCACGCATGTTGGACAGTTTGTCGCCCATGGCTACAATCTTGGCATCAAGCGGGGCTTTTGCAATCAGGTCAATGGCCTTTTTCTTGCGTTCATGCCATGTGCCCTCATCATCGCTTACACTTTCAATCTGCACTAGTGACGCTATGCGGTCACCGAATTCCCGGCGGATATCGTCAATAGTGACATCGGTATCCTCGACGGTATCATGCAGTGCGGCGGCAGCCAGTAGTTCCTGGTCAGGTGTTATGGTCGCTACAATCTCGACCGCCTCCATGGGGTGTACAATATAAGGAAAACCTTTGCCCCTGCGTTCGGTGCCTGCGTGGGCCTTGACCGCAAACATTATGGCGCGGTCAAGCAGGGTGGTGTCCAGCGGTTTGTTTGCCATTATATAAGGTTTATTTGTTCATGAAAGGCAGGTCCTTGGACTGCTCAAGCAGCATCTCGGCAATCATGTCATTACTCTCTGATTCTCCGTTCAGAAGGTCAAACATATACTTTATACCGGCTTTGCCGCCTCCGTTCTTGAGTATGAACGCAATGCACAAATCCTGAGGGCCGATGGACGATGATATTATATCCAGGTCGGTCAGTCCTATCTGATAGCATGCTATCTGGTAAGCTCCCTCCGAGTACTCCTTGATTACATTTGATATATCACCCAAAGTCTTGAGTCCGACACCCTTGAATACGGCCAGATAGGGCATGAGCGGAACCTCCTGTATCTCGGCCTGGTTCATGGCGGCTATGCGCTTGTTGAGTTGGCTGAACGGATTCAGTTCCAGATAACTGCGGAAAGTGTCTCCGTCAATGGGCACCTCATCCAGATTGCCAGAGCGAACCAGTGCCTGAACACGGCGACGGTAATCGGTCAGTTCTATGCGTATCTTGCTGAACTCGTCATCCACCAGTTCCAGCATACCGGCCAGACGGCTCATGTTGCGCATATAGCGTTTGGGTATCTCCACGCCCGATTTGTAACCGGTGTCATGGTCCATGTTTGCCCATGCGTGCTGCAACAGGGTACGCATCTGTATCTCAAAACGGTAGGGGAAACCCGGCACTGAACAGATGTAGTGCAGTGACAGATAGCCGAAACTGTCTATCTCGTGAATCTTGCGCTTGTCGACGGTATTCTCCCAGTCAATCTCAAAGAGTCTCTCAACGGCCGATGCCACCTTGTCGACATCGTCAATGTAGAAAGTGATGACTCTGAGTCCCAGAATGTCGGTCAGGTCAGCCAGACTGTTGTATTTGTGACCTTTCAACTCCAGCTTACCGGCAAGCGAATCATACGCCTTTACACGTGATTCAATAGCAGCAACAAGCAGACCGGCATCGGCCAATGTCTGTCTGAGCTTTTCCTTAACCTCCTGCTCAACTTCCCTGAACCGGGGCAGATTGTCCTGATATTCCTGAAGTATAGCCTCACAATGCGGATCAAGATGTCTTTGTGCTGACATTGGGAATTTGGATTATAGGTTAGTAACAGTTGGTAATGCCGGAGTGTCAGTCCTGAATCTCGAACAGGTTCAGGAAACCGGTCATCATGAACACTGAACGTATGTCTTTGTTGATAGCCTTTACAATGACCTTTCCGCCTTTGGAGGCTGCGGCCTTGCGCAAGGATAGGAACAGACGCAGTCCGGAACTGGAGATGTATTCAAGTTCAGTGCAGTCAAGTATGACTGTACCGGCTGCATACTGCATCAGATTGTCAAAATCTCCGCTTATCTCCTGTGATGCGGGGGTGTCCAGACGGCCTATAAGCTGGGCGGTCGTCACTGAATCCTGAGTGTTGATCTTTACTTCCATAATCGTTTATGTTTTAGTTTATATGTATCTTTAGTCATCCGTATCTCCCATCAGTATTACAAGCCTGTCGCCGGCCATAAGTTTCATGCTTCCATGAGGCACCAGAAACCTGTTGTCGCGTCGTACCATAACCACGCGTATTCCATGTGGCAGATGTAGGTCCCTGAGAGTGTCACCATTGGTCAGGTCCTCATCGTTGACTATGTGGTCGCGCAGCATTCCCATCTCTTCGGGAATCTCCATGCCGAACGTCTCTACTTCGGGATCATCATCAATACTCATATTGAGCAGATGTGACATAGGTGACAGAGTCATACCCTGTACCAGCAATGAAATAAGTGTTATAGTGAACACAATGTTGAAGATTTCATTAGAGCCATCCACACCTTCCAGTACAGTGTAAAGTGCAAACAGGATAGGGCCGGCTCCTTTCAACCCCACCCACGATGCAAGCAGTTTGGCTCTGAAAGAAAGCCCCTTGAACGGCAACAGACTCAATATAATACCGGCAGGACGGGCAACAAGCATTATGAACACTCCTATAATCAGTGCGGGCCATATTATGACACCCATCTGTGACGGTCTGGCCAGCAGTCCCAAAAGCAGGAACATCATAAGCTGTGCAAGCCATGTTATGCCGTCCGAAAAGAGCAGGACATCCTTCTTGAAGGGCAGGTCTTTGGTGTTGCCTATGACTATTGCAGAGACATAGAGTGCAAGCAATCCGTTACCTCCCAGATATGATGCCGCACCATTGGCAAACAATGCAATGCTTAGGATAAGTATGGCGTAAAGTGGACTGGTATGCAGCTGAATCCTGACAAGTAACCAGCGTGCTCCGTATCCCAATGCCATACCAACGCCGAAACCAATGATGATTTGTTTAACCAGAACCCATACGCCGGTAAATATGACATGCCATGTGCCGGATGCACCCGTCACGTTCTCCAGTGTTCCCATTATCTCTACAAGCAGTATGGTGAGTACGTATGCCATGGGGTCGTTACTGCCGGACTCAAGCTCCAGCAACGGGCCCAGGTTCTCACGCAATGTAAGGCGTCGGCTACGCAGTATTGAGAATACTGACGCCGAATCAGTTGATGACAATACTGTGGCCAGCAGGAAACAACCCATCAACGTCCTGCCACCTCCGCCTATCCTGTTGCCGAAAACAAGCCATATGAATGAGCCTGTAACCAGTATGGTAATGAATACGCCCAAGGTTGACATTGAAATACCTTTCTTTATTATTGGACGCGTTTCCTCCAGTGATGTCTCCAAACCTCCTGAGAGCAGGATTATTGTCATGGCCAGGTGCCCCAGGAACTCGGCTACTTTCAGATTGTCTATCTTTATGCCTATTCCGTCCTCGCCCGCAATCATGCCTATTATAAGGAAAAGCAGCATGGTCGGAACTCCATACTTGGTTCCCACCTTGGCCATCAGTATGGCCACGAACATCAATATTGATACAAACAGTATCAGGTTGCCCGATGAAAGGTCTATGTTGAATATTGATAAAGGAATCATCATTTGTTGATCTGCTTTGTAAGAGTAAGAACATTATGTCCGTCTGAGCGTTCGTAGTTTATGTGGTCCATAATCTGACGTATCAGATGTATTCCCAGACCTCCTATGGAACGGTCCTCGGCACTTAGCGTTATGTCAACCTCGGCTTTGGCTGTGGGGTCAAACGGCGTACCGGTATCACTTATCACGAACATTACCTCAGTGCCGTTGGATTTTGCCTCTATGGTTATGTCACCTTTGGTTCCGGCCGGATATGCATAGTTCATCACATTTACCACAGCCTCCTCAATAGCCAGATTTATCTGCATTGTAGTGGCCATGTCAAAGCCTACAGCTTCGCAAACCTCATCAATGAAAGTGTTAAGTCTGGGTACACGCTTAAGGTCGTTAATCAGAGTAAGTGTGCGTTGGAAAGTAATGTCCTGGTGGTGCTTGGTATATTGAATGGCCAGCATCGTAAGGTCATCGCTCTGGTCGGCTTCGCCCACAAAGACATGGACAGCTTCTGTCATGGCTCCGATTATGGCGGTAGGTATAAATGTACGTTCCTTCTGAAGCCGGTGAGCAAGGTCTGTTATGCGATCCATACCGAACTGGTCATGGCTTATGTTTTCAGCTTCAGTCAATCCGTCTGTGTATAGGAGAATGCTTGTGTCGGGGTCTATAAGTGTCTCCTGTTGCTTGAAATCCCATTCGGGCATGGCTCCAACCGGCAGGTTCGAATCTACCGGCAGGAAACCTGCTCCTATGTTGCCTATCAGCAGAGGTGCGTCATGCCCGGCGTTGCAGTAGTGCAGACGGCCTGTAGGCAGATCCAGTACACCCACAAACATGGTCACGAACATGTTTGAATCGTTGTCCTGAGCCATTACATTGTTCAGGCTGGTGATAATCCTGCCTGGCGAAGACTCATGGGCCGATATATTTCTGAACAGGGCTTTGGTTACAACCATATAAAGTGAAGCCGGGACTCCCTTTCCGGACACATCGCCTATGCAGAAGAACAGTTTTTCGTCACGTATAAAGAAGTCAAACAGGTCTCCGCCTACCTCCTTGGCCGGTGTGAGCTGGCCAAACACATCTATGTCATCACGCTCCGGGAAAGGTGGGAATATCTTAGGCAGCATGGACATCTGTATGTCGCTGGCAATCTTGAGTTCACCCTCAATGCGTCCTTTCTGCTCGTTTGTCTGTTTCAGTTCCTCCATCTGCCTAACGATAGACTGCTGCATGTTGCGGAATGAGTTGTTCAGGCGTCCTATCTCGTCGTTATGCCCGGATTCCTGCAGTTCATCGTCAAAGTGACCGGATGCAATCTCTTCGGCCTGATACGCCAGTTCCTCAAGTGGCTCCAGCTGTTTGGAGATGATGCTGCTGAACACCATAAGCATAAGCAGCAGACCTACGATGAAAGTTCCTATTACAGTATTGATAAGGCGGTAATAACCACTGAACACTTCCGATACCGGGCAAACCAGACCTACGCTACAACCGGTGTCTGTGAGAGGTTTGTAGAACACGTAGCAATCCACACCATGCACGTTAATCTCACGTACACCTTCCTCTCCGGCTTGCATGGAGTGTCCAAGACTTGTTATGGCTGTGTCAGGTTCAAGCAATGTCTGGGTAAAGATGGTCTGATAGAATAGTTTTGTGGTGTCAGGGTGTACATAGAATGTACCTCCTTTACCAATCATGATACTGTATGAGTTGGGATAGGGCTTGACCTGCTCAATGGTGTTGGACAACCATGACAGAGACAGGTCAACTGATATTGTGCCGATAAACTGACCGTTGTCATCCTTGATAGGCTTGCAATATGAAATAATCATCTCGGGCGATGTAATGTCATCCGGGTTGACATCCATGAAAGGCTCGGTCCAACATGGCCTGTCCAGAAGCTTGGGCATCTGATACCAGTCCATGTAAAAATACTGATAGTGGTCGTTGCCCTCCTGGGTTGTGATTATGTTCCCGTTGTCATTGAACGAATAGGCCGAAAAATACATTCCTTTACTCTCAAAGTAGTGTGGCTCGAATGATATTGAACATCCGTTCAGGTTAGGGTTGTTCTGGAGTATCCGGCGGCTATATACAAACATTGAATCAGGTCCGTTCAAGTGTCTTGTTATCAGCCAGTCGGTATTGTCGGTGGCAACTTTTACCTCATCCATGATGTTGTCTACCCTTTGGACGGTATTGTCCAGGACCTGAGCGGCATGGTCAATGGCTTCCTTCTGTACAGCCAACCGTGATTCATTGAAGAATACACCAAGGGCTGAAATGAAAATAAGACCTGCAAACAATACAATCCACAGGCTTATCTTTGTGGCTAGTGATTTTTGTTTCTCCTGTTTCATGACATCATAGGTTTTATTCGGCAACAAGTTCATCATAAGTTATCTGACGGTCAATCATTCCGTTCTCATACATAAGAACTGAGGCCTGCTCAACCATGTCGGGACGAAGACTGTACTCGCGTCGCTTTGATTCGCGGTCCACCAGCAGTTCAAGGATCTCATCAAGCATAAGTTTCTGTAGAACCCTGTTTGTGGATATATGCTCTTTCTGTACATATTTCATCACAATCTCAAGAGTCTCTTCAGGGTTCTCAACTGCCCATTCCCATCCTTTTCGGCTGGCATCGGCAAACTTGCGGGCCTGCTCCTTGTGCCCATCGTAATATTCCCTGGTCATATAGACTCCATCCTCCTGAATGTTGTAACCATGGTTACGGAACCTATAGACACTCTCGTCGCTGAGTTCAATGCCTGTCTGTAATAACTGGTAGTATTCATTGTAACTCATTGCCAGGGTTGCATCGATAGCTCCTGATATGAAAAGATTCACGCTGTTGGCAAAAGGAATCCACCGGTAATCCAGATGATCATTAAGACTCATGCAGATTGCTATCTGTCCGAATCCTGCATTCCAGATTCCTACTTTCTCACCAATCTGTTTGAGCGGGTTCTTGCCCGTGCGGGACACAATGACCATAGCATTGTTCATCGATGTCTGGAGTATGTTTACAAGCGGTATGCCGTCATCTATTATCTCCATGGCTTGTGCAAGCTGTAGGGTGGTAGCCTGGCTTTCGTTGTTGCGTATGCGGCTTATTGCAGTCTGGGTAACGGAAGGATGCACAATATCCACATCCAGACCGGCATCCTTGTAAAACCCTTTTTCAAGGGCAACATAATAGCCTGCAAACTGGGCCTGTGCTGTCCATTGAGGCGTGAAAATGAATTTTTCCTGTGCCTGCGCCAGGAGGGATGCCAAGGCGAACAGACTTATTATGATTGTCTTTCTCATGTCAAGGGCTTTTGACTTTTTCTTTTTTCTTTTAAAGATGCAAAGTTATATATTTTTTCTTTAAGGCCTGTGATAATAAACCTCTATTGAACTTATCGTGTGTTGTTGTCATGTAACGATAGGGTTTTTCCCTGTTCTTTTAGGGAAATTACCCTTTGCGGGTAAAATCTTCTGCTTATCTTCGCACCGGATTCAAGATAAAATGAGTATGAAAAAGTTTCTGTTTCTGGTTTTGGCCGTGATGTTGCCTTTTGTCGCAATATCGGGTAAGAAAAAGGAGAAGTCAAACATTATGGTATGGGGTGAGGTCCGTACCGCACAGGACGGCAAGGACTATCTGACCATGTACAAGAACTGCCCTGCCCAGGTTACGGCTCAGTTCCATTTTCTATATACTGACAAGACCAAGTCTGTGATGTATGACCTGGTCATGCCCGATACCGTGGCTCAGGTCCTGGACCCGATGCCTGTTGAAAAGCCTGTCAAGGAGGTTGTAGTGGACAATGTCATATACAGTGCCGTGGATGCAGAAGGCAAGAGATACAGTACAAGCGATCCTGATGATCCCGTTCTGGCCATGCTGCTGGTTGACCTGTTTGATTTCTATCATGACATATTCTGGTATGACGCCTATCACAGGGCACGGTATTACAATAACCGCAGTTACAATGACTGGACTCCCAGCTCAAGCAGATATTCAAATGCAAATCCCGGCAAGTCAAAGGCACCTGACATTGATCTGGACAAGCTTGATGACACAGCCCTGCTTATAGGTGGTGCCGCCGTGGCAGTTGCATCAGTGGGTATGCTTGTAGCTGTGATAGACAATTGGGACAGACCCGATGACCGTTTCCCATATTTCTCTTTATCGCCGCAGGTACAGTACTTTTTCCAGACCGGAAATGTACGTGACGTGCTGCAGTTCAAATACAGGTTCGGAAATTACGGCGGATTTTCGCTTATGGGAGATCTGGGATACTGCACAGGCTCCCTAAATCAACCTAATGTATTTGACAGGCGTTTCACCTGGAGTCTGGGTGCAGGCCTGGACCTTGGGGCATTCTCGCTGTCATTCCATTTCAAGCCTGACACCGGCACTCATGTGGAGAATTTCCTTACCTGTCAGCTGGGCTATGACATATCCGTGACCAGGAATCTGGCCGTTGACCTGGGTCTTGGAGTGGGGGTGTTCAACTACAAGGATGACCTTTATGCCGATGTACCTCTTTCGGTAGGCCTGCTTTACAAGTTCTGATCAGAACTTACCGGCCTCAGACGGGGGCAGCGGGCGGCAGTTGTACTGGGATGCCATGGTCTCGCCGTATGCTCCGGCGCTCATGAGTGCTATCAGGTCACCGCGGTGAACCTCGGGCAGCATCTCATCTTTTCCGAATATGTCCGATGACTCACAGATGGGACCTACCACGTCATACTTCTGCAATGGGCCGTTTGAGCTCAGGTTCACTATCTTGTGATGCGCTCCATACAGCGCGGGGCGTATCAGTTCGGTAAATCCGGCATCCACTATGGCAAACTTCTTTATGGTTCCCTGCTTTACATATAACACTTTCGTCACTAGGCGTCCGCACTGGGCAACTATGGCGCGGCCCAGCTCAAAGTGAAGCTGCTGGCCCGGACGGAGTTTGAGTTCATTACGGAATACTTCAAAGAACTGCTTGAAATCAGGAACGGGATTATCCATTGGATTGTCATAATCCACTCCCAGACCGCCGCCAACGTTGATGCTGTTAAGCTTTATTCCTTGGGCCTCAAGCTTGTCCTGCAGGTCATTGACCTTTTGGCAGAGCAGACGGAACGGCTCCATGTCAAGTATCTGTGAACCTATGTGGAAGTGTAATCCCTCAAACCTGAAGCAGGGGTTCTGCTGTGCCTTGCGGATTATGGGCATGAGCACTGGAATCTCTATGCCGAACTTGTTCTCCGCCTTGCCGGTGGTGATGTTGGCGTGGGTGTGGGCATCCACATCGGGATTTACGCGCAATGCTATGTGGGCTGTCTTGCCAAGAATGGTGCAACGCTCTGCGATCACATCCAGTTCTGCCTCGGATTCTACGTTAAAGCACAGGATGCTGGCGTTGAGTGCCAGGTCTATCTCCCAGTCAGCCTTGCCAACGCCTGCAAACACTATTGATGATGCGGGGAATCCGTTGTCAAGTGCAGTCTGTATCTCACCGCCGCTTACGCAGTCTATGCCTAAGCCGTACTCATTGATATGTTTGAGCAGCAGGGGATTTGCGTTGGCCTTGATGGCATAATGCATGTGCCAGTCAGGGGTGCCGCCCATGCACTCTTCTATTGCCTTGAGGGTGTTCTCCAATATCCCCAGGTCATACTGGTAATAGGGTGTGCGCATCTTATTTGCTGTTGAATAGTACGTTACTAAGGCGCTGCAGAGCGGCTTTCTTGTCTGTTCCCTTAACCAGGAATGAGATGTTGTAGTTGCTTCCGCCGTAGGATATCATACGTACGGGGATGTCTGCCAGGGCATCCAGGGCGCGGGACTCGAATCCCAGGTTCTCCCAAACCATATCGCCTACCACGCAGATGATGCACATGTCCTTGTCAACTGTCACCGTACCGTACTTTTTCAGTTCGGCAACGATATCCTCCAAATGCTTGGTGTTGTCTATTGACATTGAAACACCAACCTCTGATGTGCATATCATGTCAATCGATGTGCGGTGGGTCTCAAATACCTCGAATACCTTCTTAAGGAAACCATGCGCCAGCAGCATTCGGCTTGACTTTATCTTGATTGCGGTGATATTCTCCTTGGCGGCCACAGCTGCTATGCGGCCTGGCTCGGAGCGGTTGTCTATGAGCGTGCCGGGAGCGGTGGGCTCCATTGTGTTGAGCAGACGCACCGGTATGTTGGCTGCCTTGGCGGGCTGTATGCAGGTGGGGTGGAGTATCTTGGCTCCAAAATAGGCCAACTCGGCTGCCTCTTCAAAATGCAGATGACGTACAGGCTGGGTGTTGTCAACTACACGGGGATCATTGTTGTGCATGCCGTCAATGTCTGTCCAGATTTGAATCTCATCGGCCTTGATGGCTGCGCCCAGGATTGATGCGGTATAGTCGCTTCCGCCGCGCTGCAGGTTGTCAATATCACCGTTTGCGTTACGGCAGATGAATCCCTGGGTTATGTATATCTGCATTCCGGGAACTGCGCTCAATGCCTTTGCTGCATGCTTGGCAATGAAATTCATGTCGGGCTCTGCATCGGCATCTGTCTTCATGAAATCCAGCGCGGGCAGTAGGGCGGCCTTGATACCCTGCTCCTTTAGGTAGCTGGTTACCATGTATGTTGAGATCAACTCGCCTTGGGCAAGTATGATTTTCTCCTCTTTTTCAGTGAAATTGTCTTTGGAGAATGACTGCAGGTATGAGAACTTGTCTTCAAGGAACTTCTGTACGTCATCCTGGCTCTCTTTCTTGGCAAGCAACTCGGGAACGTGTGCGTAGTACTTGGCGCGAAGGCGGTTTATTACGTCATCTGCACCGGCTTTGTTGCCTCCGTAAAGGTACTGGGCTATCTCTACAAGTGAGTTTGTGGTGCCAGACATGGCCGACAGGACTACCAGTTTCTGCTGTCCGTCTTCAGTGATAAGGCGGCTCACCTCTTTCATTCTCTCGGGGCTTCCTACTGATGTGCCTCCGAATTTCAATACTTTCATGTTATGTTATTGTTGTTTTTCGGTTATTTCCTCTTGCTCTTGAGCCATAGTGGCGTCGGCATCTACCAGGAGTTTGCGGCCCTCGCACTTGAACACGCGGCCGGGGAACTCCTCAATCCATTGCAGGTTGTGGGTAATCATAAGTATGGTTGTTCCGCTCTGTCCCACTTTGTGCAGTATCTCCATGATCTGATGGCCTGTCTCCGGGTCAAGATTGCCTGTAGGCTCGTCGGCCAGAATCAGCTTGGGGTCGTTAAGCAGGGCGCGTGCTATGCATATACGCTGCTGCTCTCCGCCTGAAAGCTCGTGCGGCATCTTGTAGCCTTTGGTGTCCATTCCCACCATAGTCAGGACCTGGAAAATCTTCTGGTGTATGAGTTTCTTGTCCTTCCAGCCCGTGGACTTGAGCACAAAGCTCAGATTATCAAAAACGTTACGGTCTGTAAGCAGCTGGAAATCCTGGAACACGATTCCCATCTGGCGGCGCAGACGCGGAATATGGCGTTTTTTCATTTCCATCAGGTCCATGCCAAGCACAATTGCGTGGCTGTCAGGCATGGGGCAGAGCACGTCCAGCTCACAGTACAGGGTCTTGAACAGTGAACTCTTGCCGGACCCTACTTTGCCTATCAGATAGACAAAATCGCCCTCCTGCACTGTAAAAGTCACGTCGCCCAGGACATACATGTCCTCCTGACGCACCTCAACGTTTCTGTAATCTATTATATCCATTTTATGGCGGTTTATTCCTTGTGGCGTTTTACCAGTTCTGCGGCCAGCTCCTCAATGCGGTGTCCCTTTGACGTGAGCAGCACTATGAGGTGGTAAATCAGGTCCGATGCCTCATAGATCAGGCGGTCATCGGTGCCGTTGGTAGCCTCTATGACGGTCTCAACAGCCTCTTCGCCTACCTTCTGTGCCATGCGGTTCACTCCGCTCTTGAACAGTGATGTGGTGTATGAGCCCTCGGGCATCTCCTTGTAACGGCGCTCTATGAAATCCTGTAGATAAGAGAGGAAATTCAGGTCAACGGAATTCTGCTCGTTCCAGCAGGTGTCTGCACCGGTATGGCAAACCGGACCGTCGGGACGTGCCTTGATAAGCAGGGTGTCCTGGTCGCAGTCCAGGAGTATCTCCTTTACGTTCAGAAAGTTGCCGCTGGTCTCGCCTTTGGTCCAAAGGCAGTTTCTGGTGCGGCTCCAGAATGTGACTTTTCCGGTCTCGACGGTCTTGTCATAGGCCTCCTTGTTCATAAAACCAAGCATCAGGACCTTGCGTGTAACATTGTCCTGAACGATGGCGGGTACAAGGCCGCCCATTTTCTCAAAATTGATATCCATTGGTATATTTATAATCTTATTGGAATTTTCAAACTGCAAAGGTACTGCTTTAATTCGGGAATCGGTATCTCACCAAAGTGAAAAACGCTTGCAGCCAGTGCGGCATCGGCATGACCCTCTATGAAAGCGTCGCGGAAATGCTCTTTCCTGCCTGCTCCGCCCGATGCTATCACCGGTATTGTCAGTTCATCTGATAGTTGCCTTAATGCTTCATTGGCGTATCCCTGCTTTACTCCGTCATGGTCCATGCTGGTAAAGAGAATCTCGCCGGCACCGCGGTCATTGGCCTCTTTTGCCCATTCAAATAGCATACGGTCTGTGGGTACACGGCCTCCATTCAGGAAACAGCGCCAGCCTTCAGTTGTCTGTTTGGCATCGATTGCCACCACGCATACCTGTGATCCAAAATTAAGTGCAATCTGGTCGATCAGATCCGGATTCTTGATTGCAGCCGAGTTTACCGATACTTTGTCAGCTCCGGCACTGAGCAGACGCTCCACATCCTTCAGCTCATGTATGCCTCCGCCCACGGTGAAAGGAATTGATATGTTGGCCGCTATCCGCTCAACCAATTCTGTAAAAGTTTTTCTACCTTCAAAAGATGCAGTAATGTCCAGGAATGTCAGCTCGTCGGCACCCTGTTCGCTGTACAGACGGCCCAACTCTACTGGGTCTCCTGCATCACGCAGATTCACAAAGTTGGTGCCCTTTACAGTGCGTCCGTTGCATATATCAAGGCAGGGAATTATTCTCTTGGCTAACATGGCTTATTCTTGGCTAAGTTGGGATAACTGTTCCAATGTTATGCGGCCCTCATAGTAAGCTTTGCCCACTATGGCTGCAGGCAGTCCGGCTTCTTTAAGACTGGTCAGGTCCTGCACTGAACTTACGCCTCCGCTGGCTATCAGTTTTATGCCCGGAAACTCCTTGAGCAGAGTCCTGTAAAGCTCTACCGCCGGGCCTTGCAGCATCCCGTCACGGTTTATGTCCGTGCAGAGAACCTGAGTGATTCCTTTCTGCATATAACCACGTATAAAGTCACTGAGTTTCAGTGAACTGTCTTCTTTCCAGCCGTTTACTGAAATCATACCGTCACGTGTGTCGGCACCCAGGATTATGTGCTCCTGGCCAAAATCCTCAATCCACTTTGACATGAGCTCGGGGTCGGTTACGGCGGTGCTGCCTACAGTGACCATTGATGCCCCGCATCCAAGAGCGGTTTCAAGGTCAACGGTGGTTTTGATTCCGCCCCCAAAATCTACCGTAAGGTCGGTGTGTCCGGCAATAGCTTCAAGGGTGGGGTAGTTCACTATATGCTTGCTGCGGGCCCCGTCCAGATCCACCAGATGCAGTCTGCGTATGCCTGCATCCTGAAAGCGCAGCGCCATATCCAACGGGTTGTCGCTGTAGGTCTTTTGCGCATTGTAGTCACCCTTGGTCAGGCGTACGCATTTGCCGTCAATTATATCTATTGCAGGAACTATTTCCATTGTGGCTATATGTCAAGAAAATTCTTAAGAATACGCTCTCCTGTGCCGCCGCTTTTCTCGGGGTGGAACTGGGTAGCGTAGAAGTTATCCTTATGGAGCGATGCGCTGAACGGGAGTATATAATCACTCTTTGCGGCGGTCCAATTGCAGACCGGCACATAGAAACTGTGTACAAAATATACGTATTCAGGTTTACTGAATCCACAGAACAGACCATCACCGGTAGTCTCTATCGTGTTCCATCCCATGTGGGGAACTTTATCTTCATGCTTTTGCGGTATGAATTTAAGCACAGGAACATTAAAAATGCCAAGACAATCCGTATTGCCCTCCTCACTGTGGCTGCACATAAGCTGCTGGCCCAGACAGATACCCAGGACAGGCTGTTTCAAATCCTTGATTATGCGGTCCAGACCATGCGCCTTTAGATACTCCATAGTGGTGCTGGCTTCACCTACACCCGGAAATATCACCTTGTCGGCATTGCGCAGCTGTTCCTCGTTATCTGTCAGCAGCGGGTTCACGCCAAGCCTGTTCAGCGCGCCTATCACCGATCGTATGTTTCCTGCATTGTATTTGACTATTGCAACATTCATTTGGATGGATATCTTTTTCAAGCCGCGAAGTTACTAAAAATGATGTCTGCCATCTGCAATCTTTATAATAAAATGAGTAAATTTGCGCCAAATTACGGGCAGGGAGCTCGTGGAAACATTGTAAATTCCTATATATCAGATAATTGTGATGAAAAAGTTTGCTGAACGCGGACAGCTTGACCTGTCACAGGTAAACAAAGACGTTTTGGAGGATTGGACAAAGGAAGACCTTTTCGCCCGCAGTATAAAAGAGCGTGAAGGTCATCCGTCATTCGTGTTCTATGAGGGACCTCCCTCGGCCAACGGAATGCCCGGTATCCATCACGTCATGGCCCGTACCATAAAGGACACATTCTGCCGTTACAAGACCATGTGCGGTTATCAGGTTAACCGTAAGGCCGGTTGGGATACCCACGGACTGCCGGTTGAGCTTGGAGTTGAAAAGAAGCTCGGCATTACAAAAGAGGATATAGGTAAGAAAATCTCGGTGGATGACTACAACATGAACTGCCGCACCGAGGTCATGAAATACAAAGAGCACTGGAGTGACCTTACTCAGAAGATAGGTTACTGGGTGGACCTGGACAATCCCTACATTACTTATGATAACCGTTACATAGAGACTCTGTGGTGGCTGCTCAAGCAGCTCTACGGCAAGGGTTATCTTTATAAAGGATATACCATCCAGCCTTACTCACCTGCAGCAGGAACAGGCCTTTCAAGCCATGAACTCAACCAGCCCGGTTGTTACCGTGACGTAAAGGATACCACTGTTACCGCTCAGTTTGAGATGACTGATCCCAAGCCCGAGATGACGGGGTGGGGTACTCCCTGTTTCGTGGCATGGACTACAACTCCCTGGACTCTGCCTTCAAATACTGCTCTCTGCGTAGGTAACAAGATTGATTATGTAGCAGTACGCACATACAATCCCTACACCGGCGCACCCGTTACCATCGTGATGGCAAAGGAACGTCTCAGTGCATATCTTGATCCCAAGGGTGCAGAACTTGACCTGAATGTCTACACTCAGGGTGACAAGGTAATACCTTATCAGATTGTAGCCGAGTATAAGGGCTCTGACCTGGTGGGTATGCACTACAAGCAGCTCTTCCCCTGGGTAAAGCCCGTATTCAAGGCCGAGGATGGTACAATACAGATTTCCGATGCAGGTTTCCGCGTAATACCCGGTGATTATGTTACCACCGAGGACGGTACCGGCATAGTACATATAGCTCCCACATTCGGTGCCGATGACGCATTCGTGGCCAAGGCCGCAGGAATCCCGTCACTCTTTATGGTCAACCGTAAGTTGGAGACCCGCCCAATGGTTGACTTTACCGGTAAGTACTGGCTCATGGATGAGTTGGATCCTGACTTTGTAAAGAACTGCATTGACAAGGATCTCTATAATGAGTATCAGGGTGCATTCGTAAAGAACGCATACGATCCCAAGTTCAACGTGGGCGGCAAGTACGATGAGGCTGCCGCATCCAATGCCGAGGACCTGAACGTATATATCTGCATCCGCATGAAGCAGGCAGGCACTGCTTTCAAGATAGAGAAGCACGTGCACAACTATCCTCACTGCTGGCGTACCGACAAGCCGGTCATCTACTATCCGTTGGACAGCTGGTTCATCAAGGCATCAGCTGCCCGTGAGCGTATGATGGAGCTGAATGATACCATCAAGTGGAAACCGGAATCAACCGGAACCGGAAGGTTTGGCAAGTGGCTTGAGAACCTGAATGACTGGAACCTGAGCCGCAGCCGCTACTGGGGTACTCCGTTGCCTATATGGCGCAACGATGAGGGCGACGAGCTGTGCATCGGCTCAGTAGAGGAACTTTACAATGAGATTGAGAAGGCTGTCAAGGCCGGCGTGATGAAGTCCAATCCGTTCAAGGAGAAAGGTTTCCAGCCCGGTGTATATACGGCAGAGAATTATGATAAGATTGACCTGCACCGTCCGTATGTGGATGATATCGTGCTGGTATCTGGCTCTGGCCGCATAATGAAGCGTGAGCTTGACCTGATTGACGTATGGTTTGACAGCGGCGCTATGCCGTTTGCCCAGATGCACTATCCGTTCGAGAACAAGGAACTCATTGATAACGGCACCGTATTCCCGGCCGATTTCATTGCCGAGGGTGTGGACCAGACACGCGGTTGGTTCTATACGCTGCACGCAATAGCCACGATGGTCAAGAATAGCGTATCGTTCAAGACTGTGATTTCAAACGGTCTGGTTCTGGATAAGAACGGCAACAAGATGTCCAAGCGTCTGGGTAATGCAGTTGATCCGTTCCAGGAGATTGAGCAGTTTGGCAGTGATGCCCTGCGCTGGTACATGATAACCAACGCACAGCCTTGGGATAACCTCAAGTTCGATGAGGAGGGCGTGAAGGATGTAACCCGCAAGTTCTTCGGCACGCTGCACAATACATACAAGTTTTTTGCACAGTACGCCAATGTGGATGGTTTTGACAACTCTGCTGCACAGATTGCAGTAGCCGATCGTCCCGTTATGGACCGCTGGATACTGAGTGAACTCAACTCACTTACCAAGGAAGTACGCGAGAGCCTTGATGATTACGAGCCTACACGTGCCGGCCGTCTGATAACGAACTTCGTGAATGACTATCTCTCCAACTGGTACGTTCACCTTACCCGTGACCGTTACTGGGGCAGCAGCATGAGCAGTGATAAGTTGGCTGCTTACCAGACACTCTATACATGCCTTGAGACAGTATCGCGTCTGATGTCACCTATCGCGCCGTTCTATGCAGACCGTCTGTATCGTGACCTTACCGCAGTAGCCCAGCCGGGCGCTCCCGTATCGGTTCATCTGGCAGATTATCCTGTATGCGATGATGCTCTGGTTGACAAGGAACTTGAAACACGCATGGAGTTGGCACAGAAGCTTACATCCATGGTTCTGGCACTGCGCAAGCGTGACGATGTCAAGATAAACGTGCGCAAGCCGTTGCAGAAGATACTTATTCCGGTAACAGCCGAACTCCGCTCACATTTGGAACCTGTAAAGGAGCTTATCCGTGATCAGGTTAACGTAAAGGAGATTGAGTTCGTTGAGGGTGCAACCAGCGTTCTGGTCAAGAAGGTTAAGTGCAACTTCAAGATTTTGGGCAAGAAGTTCGGTCCGCTCATGAAGGGCGTTGCTGCTGCCGTCCAGAACATGAGTCAGGAGGATGTGGCCAAACTGGAGCAGGAGGGCAGCTTTACATTCGATATCAACGGCACTCCAGCTACTGTGGATACTACCGAAGTTGAGATCTACAGCGAGGATATTCCGGGTTGGGTGGTTGCCAACGAGGGTACGCTTACCGTTGCCCTTGATATCCAGCTTACCGATGAACTAAAGCGTGAGGGTATTGCCCGTGAGCTTAAGAAACGTATCCAGGATTCACGTAAGCAGAACGGTCTGGAGATAACCGACCGCATCCGCGTCAAACTGAATTCCAATCCCCAGACCGATGCCGCTGTCCGCGAGTATGAGGAGTGGATAAAGAGTCAGGTGCTGGCCGACAGCATTGAACTTGTTCCCGGAATGGAGCAGGGTGAAGACATATCGTTTGATGATTATTCATTCAAACTTCAGATAGAGAAAATATAATCAATAAACCTTAACCTGTAATTACTATTATGGCAGAGAAGAACCGTTATTCTGATGAGGAACTGGAGGAGTTCCGTCAGATAATCAATGAGAAGCTGGAAGTTGCCCAGAGAGATTATGATGCACTCAAGGCATCACTGATGAATGCCGACAACAACAGTACCGATGACACATCTCCTACCTACAAAGTGCTGGAAGAGGGCGCCAACACCCTTTCAAAGGAGGAGACCACACGTCTTGCCCAGCGTCAGATGAAATTCATACAGTCTCTTCAGGCCGCTCTTGTCCGTATTGAGAACAAGACTTACGGCATCTGCCGTGAGACAGGCAAACTTATCCCCAAGGAGCGTCTGCGTGCCGTTCCTCATGCTACGCTTACCATCGAGGCCAAACAGAATAAGCATTGATACCCTATATGGAGAACGGCAATCCGGAGAGCCATGATTGTTCCCGCCAGGGACGTCTGGCACTGATTATTATACTGTCAGTGCTGGTGATAGACCAGATTATAAAGATTCTGGTCAAGACTAACATGTCCCTGGGCGAGAGCATTGATATCACGTCGTGGTTTAAGATATTGTTTGTGGAGAACAACGGCATGGCTTTCGGTATGGAGATAATAGGCAAACTGTTTCTCTCCCTGTTCAGGATAGTCGCCATAGGTTTCTTTATATGGTATCTGATAAAGATAATAAACAAAGGCTTCCCCACAGGTTATATCGTGACAGTTGCTTTCGTGATAGCCGGCGCCACCGGAAACCTCCTGGACTGCATGTTCTACGGGCTTTTTTTTACAGAAAGCACCCCTCTGCAGGAGGCTGCTTTCACATCGCTGGGCAGCGGTTACGCCCCGTTCCTGTACGGTAAGGTGGTGGATATGTTCTATTTCCCACTTTGGACGTGGCCTGAATGGATGCCGCTGGTAGGAGGCGACATATTCTTCAGCCCGGTATTCAACTTTGCCGATTCATGCATAACATGCGGCGTAATCGCGTTGCTTCTTTTCTACACCAAGCTGGTGAATATGGGCCTGCATTACGATGACGGTTCCCGTAATCAGGAGAATTCTGACGACACTGATGCGAAAGATTGATTCGGTAATACTGGGACTGCTTCTGCTTACATTGTCCGGCTGTCGTCTCAAACGCCCTGATGATGTGCTTTCGCCCAAGAAAATGGAGCAGATCCTGTATGACTATCATCTGGCTCAGGCTGTAAGTCTTCAGTTGCCGCGTGAAGAGAAATACATTACCGATGCTTATATCAGCTGGGTTTATGATAAGAATGGCATAACCAAGGAGGAATTTGACCATTCACTGATATGGTACACCCGCTATCCAAAGGAACTGGCCAGGATATACAAGCGTCTCTCCAACAGGATAGACGATGAATACAAGTCTGTCAGCAAATCCCTGGCGCAGATAGAGAAAAAATCGGTTGCCATACAGTCCGGCGACAGCGTCAATCTGTGGTATCTGGATAGGACAGCTTTGCTCAATACGTCTGTCTTCATGAACAAACTCACGTACCGCGTCAATAAAGATACTACTTTCCACAAAGGCGACACCATCTGTCTGAACCTTTACGGGACATTCGTGTCCATTGATTCAGGCGTTCCGCAATATTCATATATATCGCTTTCCGCCTATTATGGCGACAGCGTCTCAACGGCCGATACAATACTTGACACAAACGGTCAGGTGTGCCTGCGGCTCACGCTGGATTCAAAAAGTGATTTCTCCAGCATAAGCGGTTCCATAAACTATATGGATTCGACCGATAACCGCGGTTCCATGCTGGTTCTCTCTGATATGGAGTTGATGCGTTATCACAGGATTGGCGTAGCGGATACGCTCAAGAAAGACTTAAAAGCTTCTCCTGCGGAACTCTGAGCAGGTTATGGCTGTGGCAATCGCCACGTTGAGGGATTCCGATGTTTCTGCACCGGCCGGCCAGTTGGGGATGAAAATCCTGCGCGTTACGGCTTTTTCTGTTTCTGCACTTATTCCGTTCCCCTCATTCCCCATGACAATCACTCCGTTTTGTGTCAGTTCAGTGTCATAGATTGTTTCTCCATCCAGGAATGTTCCATATACAGGGATGCCGGTGGGCAGACCTGAAATCTCCTTTGCCAGGTCAGTATAATGCAATCGTACTCTGGCAATCGCTCCCATTGTGGCCTGGACAGCTTTGGGATTATATACATCGGCAGTGCCCCTGGAACAGAAGATATCCTTTATCCCGAACCAGTCTGCTATGCGGATTATCGTTCCCAGGTTTCCGGGATCCTGAACGTCATCAAGCGCAAGGACCAGATTGTCCCGTGCAGCAGATTCAATGCTTGTCTCTGTCCGTGGAATTTCAAACAGTGCAATCACGTCTTGCGGGGTCTTAAGCAGACTGGCCCGTTTCAGCTCATCAGGTGTCACTGTCTCGATACGTCTTGCAGGAATGGCCTTGTTATCCTCCATCCATTGATTGGTGGCAAACACCATGGGGCAGCTGAATTTTCCCAACAGTTCTCCCACCAGTTTAGGCCCTTCGGCAACAAACAGATTGTTTTCCTGGCGGAACTTCTTGTGCTCCAGGCTCTTTATAAGCTTTATGTCATTCCTGCTCAACATACATTCGTGTTTTGTTCCGTAAAGATAGTTATTTTCTGAATCTGAACTTTGAAAGCATATTGAGTTTGCATATCTTTGTAGTTTAAAAACCTTCGGATGAATTACAGGAAACTCACATACAGGCTGGTTATGCTTATGGCCATAATGGCGCTGGGCTCATGCTCGGTTTATAAGCATGTTCCTCAGGGTGAGTACCTGTTGAACAAGGTTGAAGTTGCTTCGCGTGACAAATCCGCACTGGAAGTGACCAACTTCAAGAGCCTTTCCCTGCAGTCCCCTAATTCCAAATGGTTCGGACTGTTCCGTCTTCCACTCAGGGTTTACTCCCTTTCAAGTGTCCGCAATCCGGAAAAGGGCATTAACCGTATGCTTCGAAAAATCGGAGAGGCACCTGTCATTTATGACATGTTGCAGGCCGAGGCGTCAAGTGCTGAGATGAAGCGCGCCCTGGTGAATGCTGGCTATCTGAATGCTCAGGTTAAGGTGTCGTCCCATAACGGCCGCAAACCCAAGACAACACTGCGATACAGCCTTGATCCCGGCAGGATGTTTTTTGTTGACACGGTCCGGTTAACCGTTCAGGACAAAGGAATAGAGCCAATAATATTTGAAAATCAGAAAGAGACATTCCTTGTACCGGGGATGAACCTTAATGCCGATATCCTCAATAAGGAACGTAGCCGAATAGTTGAGCTGATGCGCAGGCATGGATATTATCGTTTCAATCGTGATTTTGTCTCTTTTGTGGCTGATACGGTATATGGCAGTGACAAGGTGGGACTGACTATGATTGTTACAAATGAAAGCATTGATGAGAACGGAACAATTCATCCTCACAGGCAATACAGTATTTCTTCGATAGATTATATCCTTTCGGACAAGAACGGTAACCTGCCCGGAGTTTCCGTGGCAGTCAAGGCCGATACATGCCGTGGTTTCACTCTGCTTCATCCGTCTCAGGATGAAAAGCCTGCCATAAGGCCCAAGATAATAGACAACCATTCCTTTATCAGGGAGGGCATGCTTTACAATTCGGATTCCATCAACAAGACGTATTCTTCACTGTCACGCCTGGGAATCCTCAAGTATTCAAACATCTCTTTCGATACGGTGGCCGGAACCAATGACTTGCTCAAGGCAAATGTCACATTGATAAGACAGCCCAAACACTCCTTCAGCTTTGAGGTGGAGGGCACCAATACGGCCGGAGACCTGGGTGCAGCCGCCTCATTGTCATTCATTGACCGTAACCTTTTCCGTGGCTCCGAACAGCTGAGCATTAAACTGCGTGGCGCATACGAGTCCATTACCAACCTTCCCGGTTATTCGGGCGATACATATATGGAATACGGATTGGAGGCCAATCTTGATTTCCCGGAATTCCTTATTCCGTTCGCGTCACAGGAACTGCAGCGTCGCAGTCAGGCTACTTCGCGCTTCAGTGCCAAGATAGATGCACAGCGCCGTCCGGAATTCCAGAAAACCATCTTTTCGGCCGGTTGGAGTTATATGTGGAGCGATGGTTGGCAAAAATCACACAGGCTTGATGTTCTTGACCTGAACTATCTTGTAGTGCCATGGATATCGGATCACTTCAGGTCTGAGTATCTGGACCAGGTAACGTCATCCAGGTCTATCCTTAAGTATAGTTATGAGGATCTGCTCATAACCAAGTTGGGCTACACATTCTATTATACCAATGCCGGTGTCAATTCCACCGCTCCATTCCAATATTCCGTGCGTGTGGGCATTGAGACATCCGGCAATATGCTTAATCTGCTGTCCGAACCTCTTGGCTTTGAGAAGACAGACAATGACCAGTACAAGTTCATGGGTGTGGCGTTTGCACAGTATGCCAAGCATGATTTTGCCTTTACGGCAAACTGGCGTCTGGACAGGATGAACAATCTTGTCGCGCATGTGGAGTGGGGACTTGGTGTGCCATACGGTAACTCAAATATCCTTCCGTTCGAAAAACGTTTCTTTGCAGGAGGTGCCAACAGCGTGCGCGGATGGGCTGTCCGTGAGCTTGGACCGGGTAATTTCAGAGGCCAGGACAAGACCATTGATTACATAAGGCAGTCAGGTGACATAAAACTGGGTGCAAGCATTGAGTATCGCTCCAAGCTGTTCTGGAAATTCAATGGTGCGGCCTTTATCGATGCCGGTAATATCTGGACAATAAAGGAATATGCCGAGCAACCGGACGGCGAATTCCGGTTTGATACATTCTATAAACAGATTGCCATGTCGTACGGCCTTGGCTTGAGACTTGATTTCGGATTCTTTGTACTCAGGCTGGACGGTGGCATGAAGGCCTATGACCCATCGGGGCAGACAATGTACCAGAGGCTTCCTCTCATACATCCGTCTTTCACCAGGGATTTTGCATTCCATCTGGCGGTCGGTTATCCGTTCTGACCATTTAATTCAATTCCACCATCAATTATGAATAAGGAAATAAGACAACATAAAAATGAAGACCTACTTTATGAGTTTGTCAAGTGGAAGCAGCGGCAACTGCTACTATCTTGGCACAGACGAACATGCAATCCTGATTGATGCCGGCATTCCGGTAAAACAGATCAAAGGATACCTTAAGGATGTAGGTATCCCGTTTGAAAGGATCATGGCTGTATTTGTAACCCATGACCACGCAGACCATATCAAGGCTCTGGGCAACCTGGGTGAAAAGTGCCATATCCCGGTTTATGCCACTCGCGATACCCATGAGGGTATTAACAACAACTACTGTATGACCGAGAAGCTCTCCACCTGTGTCCGTTATCTGGACAAGGATGTGCCTTTCAGGTTCTATGATTTTGTAATTACTCCGTTTGAGGTTCCTCATGACGGTACTGACAATGTGGGATATAGGATAGAGGTCGATGACAAGGTGTTCTGCTTTGTCACGGACCTGGGGCATATAACTGAAACGGTATCCAGCTATATACTTCAGGCAAACTACCTTATCATGGAGGCTAACTATGATGAGGATATGCTCCGTATGGGTAATTATCCCCAGTTCCTTAAGGAAAGGATTGTAAGTCCCAGGGGACACCTCAGCAACAAGACTACAGCCAGGTTCCTGGCCCAGAATATGACTCCGGATTTGAAATATGTCTGGCTTTGCCACCTAAGTGGCGAGAACAACCATCCGGAGATAGCATACAAGACCGTAGAGTACGAACTTCGTGGAGTAGGCATAATAGCCGGCAAGGATTTCCAGCTCTGTGCCCTCAAGCGCACCACCCCCAGCCAACTCTATATATTTGAATAGTAAAAAACCTGCTTAGTACATATCGCAGGTTCATTTGTATTGGTGCGAGCGAATGCTTGGAGCGAGACCGCGGACCCGGAGGGCCGCCAAGCGTAATGAAATGGAGCGCGTTTGCATAGCAAACTAAAAATAGGAATGGGTTCGATCCCTGATCGCGTACAAAAAAGAGAGGTATCAATTACCTCTCTTTTTTGTACGCGATCAGGGATTCGAACCCTGGACCCATTGATTAAGAGTCAATTGCTCTACCAACTGAGCTAATCGCGCAAGCAGCTTTCCTTAAAAGCGATGCAAAGGTACTCCTTTTTGTCGTTACTCCAAAAATAAAAGGATACTTTTTTTTGAAAAAAATAAAGCTCCGATGAATCAATCGTCGGAGCTTCATTTTTAAGATGTTGTCAATCAGTTTCTATCCTCATTGTTGTCATAGACAGACTTGGGAACCCATTCGATAAAGTCAAACAGGAATTCACCGTCTCTGCTGTCCAGAATCTGCTTGATGCGGATATAATAATCCATGTTGCTCTGGATATAATCGGTCATAAGTGTAAGACGACCCATGGTGTTAATGTCACGATGCGGTGTTTCGCCGTCATTTATGGTCTGTACACAGGAGCCTTTCATCCAACCGCGGTTTTTCATGGATTTGTCCAGGGCAATCACTGCGTCCTCATCCTCCAGTTCGCTGTCCTTGATCCAGCCTACACTTGGATCGGTCATCTTCACTCGCAGGTCAACGGGAATACCCAGAGGCTTCCAGTCAGTACGTTCAACCTTGGTACCCGGAGCTACGCTTGCAATGTAGTTCTGAATGATACCGCAGTGTGAGTTGGCGCGGAATGACAACCTGAGCTGCCATGTGCCGTTATGCGGTACGGGTGGAAGCTTAACATACATGTCAAACTGTCCCTGGATATCAACGCCGTCACCCTCGTAAGCATAACTGCCGCTTGCGGATGCTGAACGTACCTGCATCCTGTAATCCTGGTTGTATGAAGCAAAGTTCTTGGGGTTCTTGAATCCGTAGCTGTAGTTTGATGATCCAGTGTTGCTGGCATCAAACTGACGTGCTCCCGATGTTATGAAGTCAGGTGAAAGGGTTGAGCAGTCAATTCTCATGCGGCGGTCAAGAACGTCTTCGCGTACGTCGGAGTCATATTTCAGAATATCGTCAACGTAATGATATACACCGTTCAGTGCGCTGTATTGCTCGATGCCCCATCCTTCTTCCATTTCCTGGGCGGTGAGAATCTTTACTCCTCTTACTTTAGGGCCTTTGAAACCGATGGTTCCGTTTCCTTCGTTGTCACGCCTGTTGATATAGACATTGCTCATGTCCAGTTTCTTGTTCTTGACCTGGGTGGATATTCTCATCAGGCTGTTTGGAAGCAGGGTTTCGAAATAGTCCTCAGGATCGGTCTTAAGCAAGCTGTGATTTTCTATGACTTCGCTTCGGCCGTTGATTCTGGACAGGTCCATAAGGAACGGAAGGATGTGATATGACAGGAATCTGTAAAGCGGGTTCTTGGGATTCTGCCGGTTGTTCATGATGGAATCAATGTCATTGTACTCGTTATAGATGGTCTTTGCGTAGTCAAACATGTCATCCACGTTATAAATACCGTTCGCGTTGAAGATAGCATCGGTGGGAACAAGCAATGTAAAGCATGTCTTTCTCTTTTCCCAGTAGTGAAGGGTCCAGTCGTTACCGGCCTGGGTAAGGTGGACCGATCCGCGTACAGAGTCTTCGCCGATGGTGTAGGTGTAATCATACCACTCGCTCAATACGGTGTGGAAACCGCAATCCTTAAGCGCTTTACTGAAAAGCTTGGTGTTGGGGTCATTGTCCACAAGGTCATATACATAGTTGCCGCCAAAGTCAATGCAGCGGTTAATGTAATGTACTACGCCGTTCTCGCAAGAGTCATCCTTGGCTATTATGATTGCATTGTTCAATTGCCTTCTGAGAGCCACCACTGAGTCTCCCAACTGTTCAACCTTGGTCGAGTCAAGTGACAGTATCAGGAAACGGTCGTTCAGGTTTACTTTAGGCAGAAGACCCGGAGTGAGGTCTCCTATAAAGCATGTTATGTCAAGCAAATGGGTCCATGCCAGGGTGTCGCAGTCCTCCTTGGGCAGGTCATCGACCGTAAGGTAGGTTGCGTCTATGCCTAGACTTTTTGCAAACTGTTCACGTTCCTCCAGGAATTTTGCAATGGCATTATTGTCAGGTGCAAAACATGTGTTGTGACCGTAGGTGGAAAGGTCATTCCATATTCCTGCTCTTTGAAGGACTTTTACGAATTCACTGTAATTGGGGTTCTCTGCAAGGTCTGATGCCACGGTTTTGCCATTGAATGTGTAATATGTGCCCGGGTGCATCTCATCCCAACAAGCTGTGAAAACAAATGCCATGACAATCGCGCTTACGAATGCGTGAAAGCCTCTGAATCTGAAATTTCTCATATTAGCATTATGGATTTAATAGGGTTTTTATTCTAAAACTATAAGCTTATTTGTACAAAGTTAAATTAAATATTTTAAAAACTAAAGAATTTTTTTGCGTTGTAATAAGAAATGTCCTCGATCATCTGTTCAATCCGCGGCATTTCACTTGCCGGAATCTCACCTTTCTCCACGTCATTGCCTATCAGGTTACACAGTATGCGGCGGAAATATTCATGGCGTGCGTAGGATACGAACGAGCGGCTGTCAGTAAGCATTCCGACAAATCTTGACAGCAGTCCCAGCATGCTCAGCACCTGCATCTGCTGCTCCATGCCGTTCTTCTGGTCCAGGAACCACCAGCCTGCTCCAAGCTGTATCTTGCCGGGTACGCTTCCGTCCTGGAAGTTGCCTATGGTGGTGCCTACCATCTCAAAATCAGACGGGTTCAGGTTGTAGATTATGGTCTTGGTCAGCTTGTCCATGCTGTTAAGGCGGTCCAGGTAACGGTTCATGGCCTTGGCGGTCATGACTTGTGACATGGAGTCAAACCCGGTGTCCTTGCCTATAAGTTTGAACATCTTTGAGTTCTGGTTACGTATCACGCCGTAGTGGAACTGTTGTGTCCAGCCGGTATCGGCATCCATCTTGCCGAATTCAATCAGCATGGCGCTCTTGAACTTGCGTATTTCAGTCTCGGTGAGGTTGGTTCCGCCATAAACTTTGCTGAATATGGCATCCAGCTCTGCGGTAGTGAAGTCATCGGCATAGAACTCTTCCATTCCGTGGTCGCTCAGACGGCAACCCATCTGCTCAAAGTACTTGTGCCGTATCAATAGGGCCTTTACAATGTCATCAAAACAATTTATGCTTACACCGCTCACCTTGGCAAGCTTGTCTATGTAGTCGCGGTATGCGGCCGGATTCTCAACTGTCATGGCCATATCCGGACGCCAAGTGGGCAGCACCTTGACCTTGAATCCGCTCTCACGTACCTGCTTGTGGTATTCCAGTGAATCCACTGGGTCATCGGTGGTGCATACGGCTTCCACATTATAGTGCAGCATCAGGTTGCGGGCACTGAACTCTGGGCTGGCCAGTTTCTCGTTACACTCGTCATAGATCTCCTTTGCGGTCTGAGGGTTAAGGACCTTGTCTATTCCAAAACAGGTCTTGAGTTCCAGGTGAGTCCAATGATAGAGCGGGTTGCGCATGCAGTAGGGCATGGTCTCGGCCCACTTCTGGAACTTTTCCCAGTCCGATGCGTCGCCTGTAATATATTTTTCAGCCACTCCGTTGGTGCGCAGGGCACGCCATTTGTAGTGGTCGCCGCCCAGCCATAGCTCGGTGATGGAACGGAATTTGTGGTCCTCGGCCACCTCCTGCGGATTCAGGTGGCAGTGATAATCAATTATAGGCAGCTTCTTTGCGTGATCGTGGAACAGATGCACTGCGGTCTCGTTCTGTAAAAGGAAATTCTCATGAATGAACGGTTTCATATAATCGGTTTTTTAAGTTATTCAAAAAGACGTGCTATGTGTCTTTCAAGTATATTCTCCTTGACCTGCTCTGCAACTACCTGGGCATTACGCTTCAAAGTTGTGTAGAACTCATCGCCCAGTTCGGCGGCAATCTTGTAGCTTACATGCACAAGCTGGCGGAAATCAGGGTTGTAAAGCGGATCCTGCTGATTGTGTCGCAGTGCACGGGCGTATTCCTGACCGCTCCATGCGGCAATCTGTGCAGCTGTGGGCAGTTTGGCGGGATTTATGTCAATCACCGTAGCGTATGGGATGCACAGTTCTTCCATGCGTCCCAATGCTGATATGGCAATCTTCTTGGCCAGTTCCAGCGCTCTGTCGTCGGCCAGCGCAAGGCCGATGTTCTCCTCCAGCCATGTGGTGCCGGCTGTCTTTATGTGTATGCCTTTGTCATATTGCCTGATCAGTCTGCCCATAATGGGGTAGATTGAGAACTTGTCACTGCCGGAGTGGATGCTCAACTTGAGTCCTTCCGGCAGTCCGAACTCCTTTGTTGCAAAGTCAATCACCAGCAGGTCTTCGCGGAACTCTTTCTCAAACTGTGCTGTATCGCCCACATAATCAACTCCTTTGTTGAACCGGCCGGTAAACTTGGGGGCTATTGTCTGCGCGGGTACACCTTCCTGTGCCAAAGCGCTCAGTATAAAGAAAATCTCAATGGGAGTCTGGGGCGAGTCAACCTCGTCCATCGATACCTCCGTTACAAAATTGTCAGCACCTTTCCTGTCGGCTATGTGTCGGTAAATACGTCCGGCCTCCTGAACGGCAAAAAGGTATTTTCCGGCCATAGTCTCAATCAGTTCGCGGTCCACCTTGAAAGGCTTTTCAATACCGGGAATCACCAGATTACCTGCGTATTTCAGATTGTTTTGCACAAACTTTTCCGTTGAGTCTGCATCGGTGGCTTTTCCTATGTAATCAGCAACATCTATCGTGAAGAAATCCGATGCATCCATAAACCTGTCAACATTGTTCATGTTTATGTGGTCGGCATCAACAGAATAAGGCTTCCCGTAGCCCAGGGTGTTGATTGCTTCATCAGCTTCACGGCGCGTGTCCATAGGGTCGGTCCCTATAATCTGATGCTCACGGTTGGACTTGTTCCACACCGGTACAAAATCAATTCCGTATTCGTCCTTAGCCTCAATAAGTGCGGCCAGTTGAGCCTTTCCCTCATGTGAGAAACGGTCTCCTGTTCCAAAAGAGTATTTTCCTAATTCCATATTATTGCAAAGATATGATATCATTCACAAACTTTGAACCCTGCTTCTCTCAAAAATACTGTAGAACGGCCCGAATCATCGTTCAGGAGCCTGATTGTATATGCGGGGAATTCCCTTCTTACAGGGTAGCGGGAACGCAGTCTCTCGAATGCCGTGATATCGGCCCTGAGCATTGAGCAGTCCTGCATTACATCATATGTGTGCAGTATTGCGTCACCCAGCACGGTCTGCGGCTTCTTCCCCGATGCGTCTATGATGAACTCGGAAGACTGTATGGGAGCAGGTATGTCGCATACCTCCCAGTCAGCGCATGGCAGGTCAAAGAAATTGCCTAGAGCCTGCACGCACATGGCTGTGCCGGCAGCCTTGCCGTCCTGTGAATATCCTGCTATGTGGGGCGTGCCGGCAAAAAGAAGCTTGAGCAGCTCTCCGTCTATTTGGGGCTCGTTTTCCCATACATCCAGTGCTGCAGTCATGATTCTGTCGGAGGCAAGCATTTCCTTGAGCGCTATGGTGTCAACCACTTCGCCCCTGGAGGTGTTTATCAGTATCTGATGTTTCTTCAGGGTCAGTAACCTTTGTCTGTCAAACATATGATGAGTAGAGTGCCTGCCTTCATATGTCAGAGGTACATGACAGCTTATTATGTCGCTTTGAGCAATGATTTCATCCAGTGTCACAAAGCCGCCGTGGCCTTCTCTCTCAGCGCGTGGAGGATCGCACAACAGGACTCTGAATCCCAACAGGGCTGCCAGACGGGCCACTTTGCTGCCCACATTGCCTACACCTACAATGCCTATGGTCCTCTCCTTGCAGTCAAACCCGTAATGACGGGACAGTGTCACCAGCAAGGAACCCATATACTGTTGCACGGACCATGAATTGCATCCCGGAGCATTTGTCCAGTTTATTCCTTTCCGTTCACACCAGTCAGTGTCAATGTGATCATATCCGATGGTGGCGGTAGCTATGAACCTTACCTTTGAGCCTTCAAGCAATGAGGCGTCGCATCTGGTGCGTGTCCTTATCACCAGTGCGTCAGCATCCGCGACAATCTCATTGTCTATGTCACTGCCGCGTGCATACACTACCTCACAGTAAGGCTCAAGAGCGCCCTTGAGGAATGGGATATCGGAATCACATATTATTTTCATAATAATAAGGTGGGTTACCTATCTACAAAGTTCGCTATTTTCATCCCGTCTTTTGTTCATACTTATTTAAAAAATTGTTAAGTTTGCAATATTGTATCGTCAGAAATGTTTTTCGCTTCAAATAAAAAGGACAATAACCCGTTCTGTCTGATTTTACGTGCCGTATTCTGCGCAATGGCATTGACGTTGACCGTCTCATGCGGCATGAACGGCAAAATCCGTAAGGATCCGGATTATACCGTCCTGGTCATTCACTCCTATAATGATATGGGGCAGGAGGGAAGCTATTTCCGGAATTATATGGAAGGGCGTTTCAGGCACCATGGAATGAATGTCAGCCTGCACCACATTTATCTTGACCTGATACATAAGGAAAAGCCTTTCGTGAATGAGGATGGCCTGGACCTTTTTGTGGATACGGTATGCAGCTATGATCCGGATCTGCTTCTCATAAACGACGACCTGGCGTTTCATTACGTAATGCAGAATGAGGATATCCTGCTTAAGACCATTCCTACTGTTTTTGCAGGAGTGTCGGCCTATACGTTTGCCCATCAGGACTATCCGCTGGTAACCGGTTGGCGTGACCCTGTCGATCTGGCTGCCAACTGTAACCTTTACCGTAATCTTGGTTATCCCGGCAATCCTATTGTTGAACTGGATTATGGAGGCTACCAGGATGAATTGCGCGAAAGGCTGTACGCCGGTATTTCAGACACGGCATTCTTTATCAACAACTCTGATTTCCATCTTGAATACGCAGATCTGTCATCTCCCCGGTACAGGGACAAGATAATAGTTAGTTTTGTCTGCATGGCCGATCCCGAAAAGAACCGTCATCTTCTGTCCGGTGATGCCAATGATGGACTCAAGAACTCGGATATAGGCAAGTCATATACCTTCGAGGGACGTCAGGGGCACATTCAGGTCAAATATGACCTGTTCAGCAACAGTCTGATTGATCTTACCCGTACTCCGCAGATAACTTGTATCCGTGAGCAGTTCGGCAGTTTCAGCAACCTTCTGGGTGCCAATGAGACTAATGCAGGTGAGAGTGAATATGAACGTCCCAAGTTCCTGTGTGGCTATTTTGCAAGCATAGAGACACAAATTACAGACCAGGTTCATTCGGCAATAAGGATACTGAACGGCGAGCATCCCAGGGATATATCGGTCGAGACGCATCAGAAAGGCTATTACATGGACTGGAATGCTATGGTCCAGATGGATCCTCCTCTTAACTACAGTGATTACAGGGAGCAGTTCAATATAGTCAATGTGCCGTTTGTAGTGGCCAATAGGGAGCTTTTCATATCACTTGTATCGCTGGCGGTTGTCCTTGTGGCAGGACTGCTTTCGCTTTTTACCAGCGTACGTTTCAAAAAAAGGAACACCCAGAGGGAAAATGCCCTGGCATTGCTCAAACAGGAGACTCAGCGCCGTATTCTGGTTCTGGAGGGCAGCTTCTCGCTATTCTTCAAGGTCAAGGACGGACGGATAGGTTTCCTTAAGAGCTCAGATAGAGAATCCGTAACCTATGAATGGCCCATAGAGGAGTACAGAAGGGATTTTGTGGCTCCCGAGAGTTACGGATCGTTTGACATCTGTACCGGACTTGCCAATGCAGATTCGTATAAGTCAAAGGTCAGGGTCAGGGCAAAGTTACCTAACAACGAGTGGCACTGGTGGGAGGTTTCATCCCGCAAGAACCAGTCGGAGGATATGATTATAGGTTTCGTCATAAGGATTGATAAGATAGTTGAATTCGAGAAAACCCTTCAGGAGTCGGCAATCAGGGCCGAGGAGGTTATATCAAAAGAGAATTTCATTGCCAACATAACTCATGATATACGTACTCCGCTGAATGCCATTTCCGGTTTTGCCCAATTGCTGGCAGAGGGGTGTAGTCCTGAGGACAAGATTCTCTTTACAAGCCTCATACGGGATAATACCGAGCAGCTGCTTGACCTTATTGACGAGGCGGTGCGAAAACCTGTTGACAGCACGGATTCCATGTCATTCAAGGTACGCCGCATAAGTACTGCCAAACTGCTGAATGACAGTTACCATACCAACCGTATTCTATGTCCTTCGCACCTCAAGTTCCGGTTTGAACCTTATCAGGGAGATGATGTCATGATAATGGCTGATCCTATCAGAACCAGCCAGGTCATAAACAATTTCCTCAGCAATGCTTTCAAATATACTCTTCAGGGGTCTGTAACATTGGGTTGGACAGTTCCGGAAGGTGAAGATTGCATCGAGGTGTTCGTGACCGATACGGGCATCGGTATCAGTGAGGAGGACAGCAAGCTGGTCAGGCAGCGTTTCGGTATGGCCAAGGGCAATTACAAGGGTACCGGACTGGGACTTGACATCTGCTACTCCATAATAGAGAAACAGAGCGGGCAGTACGGTTTTACCAGCAAATTAGGGCAGGGTAGCCGTTTCTGGTTCCGTCTGCCTGTAGAAAACGCCAAGAATACTGCCTTATGAAACTTAAAGAAATCCTTCTGGCAGTGTTGTTGCCTGTTATCCTGTTGATTCCGGGTTGTACAGGGAGGCCTGTAAACGGTCTTGACAAAGAAAAGACATATAATGTCCTTTGCCTGTTCGTGTATGACTCCGTATTCCGTAACTATAGGGTTTATGAACAGACTCTGGAGCGGTCGCTTAAGGAAAACGGGATAAATGCCGATATCCGTAACGTATATTCATCGGGTCATCTTGACCTTGCCCAGTGGGATGCACTTGAGGCATCGCTAAAAAGACTGAATGACGATCATTGGATTCCCGATATAGTCTGCTGTATCGATGACAGGACACTCAGTCTTTATCTGGAGGGTGAGTACGGCAAATGGCTGCCTGGGGTTGACAGCATTCCCATGGTAGCGGCAGGCCTTCGCTGTCCCGACTGGACACGCATCCGACGCAGTAATAACACGGCTGTATGTACAGACCTGCTTAATTTCCAGCGCAATATTGAATTGGCTGTGCGCATGGCGCCATATACTGCTGTGCCCGGTCAACCCATGTATCCGAATGTGGTGGTGATAGAGCTTGATACTACCGAATATGACAAACGTATTAGGGAAAGACTGCACAGCGAGCTGGACAGACCGCCATACGTGAATAATATGGATTACCATGTAAAGGACCTGCCGCTTGACCGGCTTGCAGAAAGATATAAGGATTCCATATTTATAAATGTATTTTCAAATGCATGTCCTGAACTTAATGACTATCGCAGCGACGGAGACTATCATGTGCACAGAGTAAAGATCCTGAACAGTCTGACAATGACACCTTTCCTTACGGTAAAGCGTGATATAGAGAACGAGCAGGTGCTGAGTAAGACTCTCAAACCGCAGTTCTCGGCAGTCCGTGACGGATTCGGCGACGGCTCCAGGCGCGCCTTGTGCGGCTACTTTGCTTCGTATGAAACTGTGGCACGGGATCAGGCCGAGTATGTGGCTCGTATCCTTCATGGAGAGGCTGCCGGCAGTCTGCCCATAAAGGAACATGAGGCCGGATACTATATGTCTTGGAGGGCTATGGAGCTTCTTAACATGAGTTATAATGATTTCTGTGATAACTTTATCATAATGGGTGCTCCGTGGCGCGTGCAGCATCCGTTCAGATTCATTATGTTCATTGTCTTTGATGTGCTGCTTTTCATTGCTATCCTTTCATTGCTGCTGTATCTTCTGTTCCGCAAGAAGGATGCGGAGCTTCAGAAAGCTCTGACTGACATAGAGAATGAGCGTATCATGCTGGATATGGCTCTTCAGAACGCCGATTGTATAGTGGTGAGTTCGGCCGATGACCTTATGGAACTGGAGCCTATGCTTCATCCGGATGATTCGGACGTGTTTGCCGAGCTGTTGGCCTTGCTTGCTGCGGGAAAGCCTTTAGGGTCTAAGGATTTTCGCCTCACAAAGGATAACGGCGAGACATACCGCTGGTGGCAGTTCAGACCCAATGTCAACATGAATGCCGAAGAGCACCATACCGATGTGCGGGAATCACTTTCCGGCATTGTAATAGACATCAATGACACGGTGGTGTATAATGAATATATGACCGAGGCAGCCCTGGTGGCCGAGGAGATTACCAGCAAGGAGACCTTCCTGATGAATATCAGCCATGAGATTCGCACTCCGCTCAATGCCATTCTGGGGTTTGCTCAGCTGCTCAGTACCGATGACGGCCTTATCCAGGGTCAGGAACGGGATGAGATTGTAGGTCTTATACGCGAGAATTCCAACCTGCTGGGAGAGATGATAGAGGATATTCTTCAGTTCTCGCGTTTTGAGAGCGGCAGGGTGGATGTGAATCCGGTTGAGACTGAGATAGCACCGTTGATGAAGCACATATTCGACGAATGGTCATCCAATGTGCCGTCTGCCCTGAATTTCAGGTTTGAAGCAGGTCGTGAAAATGTATTTGCGTTTGTTGACCCGGTTAGAATCGAGGCCATAGTGGGTCAGTACATCAAGAATGCTTTCAAGTTTACATCTAAGGGAACCGTCTGGCTTGGCTGGCGCTATGACATTAGTGAAGAGAAGGTTGAATTGTTTGTCGAAGATACCGGCTGTGGTATCGAGAACCGCAGGTTAAACAAGGTGTTCAACATATTCTGGAAAGATGACATGTTTAAGACCGGAGTAGGACTGGGCCTGACCATTGCCAAGATGTTCACTGAAAAGATGGAGGGTGAAGTAGGCGTGGAAAGCAAACCCGGAGTAGGTAGCTGCTTCCATTCATCTTTCAAGGCTTATTTCAAATGTTGATACTGTTATGAAACGTCTGTCGGTTTTATTGTTAATGATTGTAACCTGCGTCTGTGCATCGGCCCAGATAAGGAACCGCCTTGGCGTGGGTAATGAGCTTTATCTGAAATATGCCAACGGCAGGATAAGACAGTTTGACGAGTCGAATATCCAGTTGGCTGATTCCATCTACAGGTTTGGAGTTCATAAGAATGACTCCAGGATCAGGATGCTTGCCCTTTCTCTTGAACTGCCGCCCAGGTTTATCCGCAATGATACCGTACGTGTTAACGAGATAGTTTCTGAACTTAAGTTCATGTCCGGTTATAACAACCGTATGCGTGAGTTCTATTTCCTGACCATGCATGACTACTGCAATATGCTCATACTGGCGGGACGTATTTCGGATGCCATGCTTGAGGCCAGAGCCATGTCTTCGCTTGCCGCGGGAACAGGCAGCAATCTGGGACAGATGTATGCGCACAGGGTTATAGGACTCATCCAGTCTTACCGTTCCAATGCCGAACTTGCCGTTCTCAATTTCAAGCAGGCCGCCGAATTCAGCACGCGTGCAAAGGAGGAGCAGGAGCTGCCTGTCATATACAACCTGATAGCGCGTGAGTATATCAAACTGGGCAGGTATGACCAGGTAGAGCATTACTGTTCCATGGCAGACGAGTATCAGGATTTCTATCCCTCCCTCAGGGTCAAGACCATGCTGACCAAGGTTTATCTTTATGATGCCCAGGGTAGGACCGATGATTTCAATGCTGTATATCAGGAACTGATAAACAATCCTTTGTACCGTTCCCAGACTGACCGCGATACCCGGTTGATGATTGAGATATGCTGGCTCCGTTCATGCGGCCGGTTGCAGGAGGCTCTTGCCAAATCCGATTCGCTCTCAAGTGACAAGGAACGTTTTGGCCAGAAACATCTGATTTATGCCGTGGGAAATGATTATCCCAATGCATACTGTCAGCTTAACAGCCTTATGGGAACTAAGGATTCCATATACATTGCAGTGCAGAATGAGGATATGGCAATTCTTGACGCAGAGCTAAACAATGCCCGACTCAGGCTTGAGGCACAGCGTCTTAAGTCCCAGCAGGAGATGTCCATCATGTTCGGGTTCATCCTGCTGTTTATGCTGGTTACAGTTGTCATTCTGTTTTCACAATGGAGTCTTGAGAAGAACCTGGATAATCTGCGTGACAGGAACCGGCGTGAACTTGAAGCCCGAAACGCCTATCGGAAGGCAATCGATTCCAAGGAACTTGAGAATGATATGAAAACAAGAATATTACAGAACAGGCAAAATAAGGATCTGATATGAAAACTGGAATAAAGAATTTTGTTGTCAAGAACCACTATCTGGTTGTTGCTGTGTTATGCTTTCTGGTGGGTGGATTGCTGGCTTTGATGTGTCTGATCCAGAAGGTGCCGCTGTTATTAGGGGTGTTGGGCGTTTTTATCCTTACGGGGGCAATGTTTTTCTATTGCCTTAAGCTGGTTACTGAAAAAACGTACAGGGAGTATTTTGAGGACAGCTATAAGATAGAGCACGAGACCATCGAGGAGGAGATAAAGAAATCTGTCACATATCACCGTTATCAGGAGGCTGTGCTGAACCGGTACGAGTCAGCCTGCCGCGATCTTGGCATAAGTAAGGAACAGAGCGAATGGCTGCTTATGCTTCTGATGGAAGAGAAAAAGAAAGCTGATGACGAGATGAAGGAGAAGGGAATTCACATCTGATTATTTCCCCGCAAGTTCAACCAGCTGGAGTTGTGTGACCACGCAGCTTGTCAGTTTTTCCAGGATTATTGGTTTTGTGATAAAGTCATTGGCACCCAGACTAAATCCTTTGACAATATCCTCGTTAGAATTGAGTGCAGATAGAATCACCACTCTAAGGTCTTTTGTATCAGGGTTCTCCCTTAAGCGTTTAAGCACTTCATAACCGTCTATCTCCGGCATCATCAGATCCAGCAGAACCAGACTGGGTTTGTTCTTGGCAATGAAATCCAAAGCCTCCCTGCCATTGGCTGCAGTGCTTATGGTGATGTTCAGACGTGACAGGATCTTGCTTATCAGAAGCAGGTTCATAGGAATGTCGTCAACTGCCAGTACGGTATGCTTGGATAAGTCAATATTCTTGATGTCAGTAGGTGTCATATATTATAGCCCTTAGTTGATTGCGCAAATATAGGCAGTTTTTGCAAATAATCAAATTTTATCGAGCTCGGCGGTGACAGTTGACAGCAACAAATCCATAATTACCGGTTTCTTGATGAATCCCGATGCTCCAAGACTCATTGATTTCTCTATGTCTTCCGGTGATGTATAAGCCGAAACCATTATCACGGCGGTATCCTTGAGTGTCTGGTCTGCCTTTATCTCCTTCAGGACTTCCAGGCCGTTCAACACGGGCATCTGTATGTCAAGAAGCACTACATGAGGCCTGAGCTGGCGAACTATGTCAAGCGCATCCTGACCGTTCACTGCAGTCAGGATCTTGACGTTGGTCCTGGCTAACATCGTCTTGAGCAGAATTATGTTGACGGGTATGTCGTCAACAATCAGTACGGTGTATTTTGAATAGTCTTTCCTCTCTTCCATCTCTATTCTGGGTTATAGTTGTTGTTGCTGGCTAGCCAAATCTTTGGGGTGACACCTGTTATTTTCTTGAATACGTTGTTGAAAGCCGATGCGTTAGGAAAACCGCAAGCTTCGGCAATGTCCGATTGCCTGGCATCCCTGTGATGCAGCAGATACTGCTCGGCGTAGTCTATTCTCAGGGTATTTATGTAATCCGAGAAGCTCATGTTGTAGGTGTTGTTTACCAATCTGGAAACGTATGTCCTGTTGGTCTCAAGCCTTGAAGCGATATCCGAAATGCGAATTCCCTGTTTTAGGAACAGCTGCTCGGTTACTATCAGGTCTTCAAACCTTATTCTCAGATCCTCTTCATCGGCCTGGCTCTGATGAGCGTCGGCTATTATCCCGCCGGATTCTTTGGGTGATTCGGCGGTCCGGTGTCTCTTTTCCGTTTCCGCTTCCATTTCCATTTTTGTTTCCGGCTGCTGTATATTGGCCATGACATGGAATACACCTTTATATGAGGTATAGTATATGGCACATGACAGAATGAGAACGATGAGTGCCGCAAACAGGGTCGATACACCCGTGGTAATGCCTGTGATTTCCAGGACAGTCAATGCAATGATGACTGCAGTACAGTTAAAGAGCTGTATGTGCCGGGTTCCTTTTGCTGTTTTTATGACAATGAATACAACCCAGATAAGCAATTGTGCTGCCAAAACTATGTAAAACACCCAGAATGAACAAAGATGTATCAGATTCTCAATCCTGTCATATCTGCCTCCTGTAGGTGTTTTGCCTATGGCGTCTACAAAAACGTCTGTTCCCGAAAGCATTATCAGAATGGATTCGGCAAACAGCAGAGCCACGGGTATTGCAATCCAGGCTTGTATGGCCGGTTGCGGTCCTTTGTCCGGCAACAGGCTGTTGATGTATAATATCGCAACCGGAATGAGTAGGGGTGCAAAAAACTGTTTTATAAGGAAAAATGACAGCATTGTGTTCCCGTTGCTGCATGATATGCCGGCTTGTGCCATTGATACTATTCCTACTGTGCCCAACAAAACCTCAAGTGTCCTGAACGCCTTTTCACCTTTTTGGGTGAGAGGATTCAGGACAAGCCAGAAGAGACATGCCGCGAACGGCAAGAATGAAATCACTGTTATGAACATGTGAGTGCTTTATCAGAAAAAGTCATTGTCTTCATAAATCTTGTTTTCTCCCCATACGCTGTTTATGTCAACTGAGTAATTGTTTTCCCAGTCTGCTACAGTTGCCGTAAACTCTATGGCCTGGTATAATGTGGCCAGGTCCAGTCCAAGATGGAAAGTGTATTGTTTGCCGCATATATAGCTGTTGCCGGGAAGTACACCGTATATGGGAAACTTCTGCACCTGGTCTTTCAGCTCTCTCATATGCTGTCCGTTGTAATCAAATTCATCCACGTCAAATACCACTTCAATGTATTGTTTGCCCATCCTTATTTCATCCGGTACGGAATAGAAACGGCTGCTGTGCTTGCGGTCAGGAACCAGATTGTCTATTCCTACGAACATCTCATTCTCCGTTCCCACGCCTACGCGGGCATTGCCTTCAAATACCGGAACCTCGTCACGGATTACTTTCTGGACCCATCTTCCGCCATTGTTTCCTATGGAGTCAATGTAATAGCCCTCGGTTGCCACGTTGTGTGCGGAAAGTTTCCTTATCCTGATGTGTCCCTGAAGTGCCGGATCATAGGTTATGTCGCATATGCGGAAACCTATGTCATTGGTGATGTGGCGGAACACAAGCGGTATCACATCCATGTATGATGTGCTGCGCTCCACCGGTCTTGATACAAGCGGACCGGCCTGTGTGTCTTCCTGACGGTATGGTATCATGTAAGTGCGGTTGCCAGCCAGGAATTCCGTTTCATCCACATACGGGTAATATGCGCTCAAGAGTATGGTTTCCGTGCTGTACCAGTTTCTTGAATTGAAGGTTTTTGATCTGATGCCTGCGTTTTCAAAGACCCGCTCATTATTAATAAGGATGGCATTGGTCTTTGCGTCTATGCCCATGAGTCCGAAAGGCTTGCTGGGATCCAGCTTGGCCTCCTGGTCATTTTCCGTGGCAAAGTTTTCATACCCGTTTTCCGCTCTTGTTCCGATGCGTCCTTCTTTTGAGATGACTACATCAAAGCTGACGTCCTTTTTATCTTCGAATCCGTCAAAAGACTCCATTTCGTCGTTGACTGTGCACGAAATGATTGTGAAAACGACAATCGCTAAAATAGTCCCTAATGTGATTGTTCTTTTCATATTGAGTGATTTTTCATTGCAAATATACGACAATTTTACGATTCTGCAAAAAATTATTGCAAAATCATCAATTTTTTTAATCTTGCAATATTATAAAAACAAAAACCCGACCAGTGGCCGGGTTCTAAGTGTCATAGCTATAATGCTTTACGTGCTTAATAAGCAAACATGGGGTAATCTTTCATAATATTGTTCACCCTGGCACGTACTTTTGCAATTACAGCCTCATCCTCCGGAGCATTGAGTACTTCCTCAATCATTTCGGCTATGACAACCATCAGGTCCTCCTTGGCTCCACGTGTGGTAATGGCGGGAGTGCCGAATCTCAAGCCTGAAGTCTGGAACGCGCTGCGTGAATCAAACGGAACCATGTTCTTGTTTGCTGTGATGTCGGCTGCCACAAGTGCCTTTTCTGCAACTTTACCTGTCAGATCGGGATACTTTGAGCGAAGGTCAACCAGCATGCTGTGGTTGTCTGTGCCGCCTGATACAATTGTGAAGCCGCGCTTGGTCAGTTCCTCGGCCAGCTTCCTGGCGTTCTTCTGAACCTGTATCTGGTACTCCTTGAATTCCGGCTGTAGAGCCTCGCCGAATGCAACTGCCTTTGCTGCAATCACGTGCTCCAGCGGGCCACCCTGCGTTCCGGGGAACACAGCTGAGTCTATGAGCTGTGACATCATCTTGGTCTCACCCTTGGGGGTCTTGCGTCCGCGGGGATCCTCAAAGTCCTTACCCAGTAGTATGATACCACCGCGCGGACCGCGCAGTGTCTTGTGGGTGGTGGATGTTACTATATGGGCGTACTTGACCGGGTTCTCAAGCAGACCTGCTGCAATGAGTCCTGCCGGGTGTGCCATGTCTATCATAAGGAGAGCGCCAACCTTATCAGCTATCTTGCGCATGCGTGCGTAGTCCCATTCGCGTGAGTAAGCTGATCCGCCGCCTATTATGAGTTTGGGCTTGACCTCAAGGGCAAGCTGCTCCATCTTGTCATAGTCAACACGTCCGGTCTCAGGATTCAGGTCATAGCCTACAGCGTGATACAGTATGCCTGATGAGTTTACGGCTGAACCGTGTGACAGGTGCCCTCCGTGTGCAAGGTTAAGACCCATGAAGGTTTCGCCGGGCATAAGTACAGCCTGAAGTACGGCTGCGTTAGCCTGTGCACCTGAGTGGGGCTGTACGTTTGCGTACTCTGCGCCGAACAGCTTCTTGATACGTGCAATTGCTAGGTTCTCAGCCTCGTCAACAACCTCGCAGCCGCCGTAATAGCGCTTGCCTGGATAACCCTCGGCATACTTGTTGGTCAGGCATGAGCCCATGGCCTGCATAACCTGGTCGCTAACAAAATTCTCGGAGGCAATCAGTTCAATGCCTTTAGCTTGGCGCTGATGTTCGCGCTCAATGATGTCAAAAATCTCTTGGTCTCTTTTCATTTTTATAGTAAAGTTGGTTTTAAATCCTTTAGAACATGATTCCGTATGAGAAGGATATTATGCCTACCCGTCGGTCAAGCCTGTAATTAGGGTCCGGTTCACTTTCATTTGTGGCGTACATGCCCCGGGTTACCTTGCTTATTGTTGCCTCATACTCAAAATCCAGGAATGTCCTGCCTATCTGTATGCTTAACCCTAAGGTCCATCCCATAATCAGGTTGTTGGGCGATTCGCTGAACTGGTACGGGGCGGGCGCCAGATTACTGTATTCTACCGTATAATATTTGTCGGGAATATATCTCAGTCGCGGGCCTGTAAAAACAGACATGCTGTATGGTGGCTGGTTTACGAAATGGTATCCTATCTGCACGGGAACCAGCAGTGATTTCATGGAGTATGAATACGTCATCTCGTTTCTGGAACCGGATTCCTCGTCCCAGCTGTTCTTGTCAATTATGAATGATGATTTGTTAAGGCTAAGTCCAACGCCTGTCTGGAAAAGCAGTCTTTTTGAATTCAGTCTCAGCTGCAGTGATGCAAAATTCCCCACTTGCGTATCCTGCGTGTATTCAGACATGGAGTGTCCGTCAATGAATATGTCTGTCATGTAGGTGCTGGTGGCGGCGAACCCTATACGGGCTCCCCATACGACAGACGGTATGCCGTTGTCTTTATCTTTATCTTTATCTGAAGGTTGCATGGCATGCGTCATCACTGCTGGAATGATTGCACATGCCATTGCCCACACAAACCTTTTATTCATTACAGAAGTTTTATCTCACCTTTATGGATATCCTTGTTGCAATACCGGCAGCGCAACGTACCGTTATCCTTGTCAACCACATCGAACACGGTCTGCATGGGTTCGTGGTTGGTTATGCACTTGGGATTTCCGCATTTTACTATGCCGCATATCTCGTTAGGCATGGAAATTCTCTTCTTTTCAACTACCTCATAGTCGCGTATGATGCTCATGACTATGTTGGGTGCTATGACAGACAGCTTACTGCACTCCTTTTCAGTGAAATAGCGGTCAGCTATCTTGATTATGCCTTTGCTTCCCATCTTGTGGCTGCTCAGGTTAGCACCTATGGTTATGGGGGTGTCAATGCTGGTAAGTCCAAGCAGATTTACCACGTCAAACACCTTGTCCGACGGTATGTGGTCTATTACCGTACCGTTTTGCAGTGCGGCAACAAGCAATTCAGATTTTCGGGTCTTTTCCATAGCGCTCAGTTAAGAAGGTTCAACGCATTGCAGATAAGGGCTTCGCGGACATACAGTCCGTTCTTGGCCTGCTGGAAATAGTATGCCTTGGGATTTGCGTCAACGTCCTGTGCTATCTCGTTTACTCTGGGCAGGGGATGGAGTATCTTCAGGTTCGGCCTGGTGTTCCTGAGCATGTCATTGCGCAGAATGAACATGTCCTTGACGCGCTCATATTCCATCAGGTCGGTAAAACGCTCACGCTGCACACGGGTCATGTACAGGATGTCGGCGTCGGCTATAGTCTCCTCGTCGAATGTCGAATGCTCCTGGAACTTTATGCCGTTCTTGCGACAGTACTCCTTGTATTCCTCGGGCATTTTCAGCTCGTCGGGTGATATAAAATGGAAGGTGGGGCTGAAGAACCTCATGGCTGTAAGCATGGAATGTACTGTACGGCCATACTTGAGGTCGCCCACCAGATAGATGTTAAGGTTGTCCAGCCTGCCTTGCGTCTTGAGCATGGAATAGAGGTCTAGCATGGTCTGTGAGGGATGCTGGTTGGCTCCGTCGCCCGCGTTGATGATTGGTACCGGCGACACCTCGCTGGCGTATCGGGCGGCACCCTCCAGATAGTGGCGCATTATTATCAGGTCGGCGTAATTGCTTACCATCATTATGGTATCCTTGAGTGTCTCACCTTTTGATGAGCTGGTGGTAGCGGCATCCGAAAAGCCTATCACCCGGCCGCCCAGGCGGTTCACTGCGGTTTCAAAACTGAGTCGTGTCCTTGTGGATGGCTCGAAAAAAAGCGTGGCCACTATCTTGCCGTCCAGAATCTTCCTGTTGGGATCGGCCTCGAACCGTGCCGCATGGTTAAGAAGCCACAGGATATCCTCCCTGTCAAGCCCCTCAAGCGATATCAGACTCCTGCCTGTTTGGTCCATTTGCGTATAGTTTGTTTTGGAGTCCAAAATTACTAAGAAAAAGCCAACAAAGGGAATGTCTGTTCATAACTTTCCCTAAAATGCCAAATTTTGCATGAAGTCTATTCTCCATACAGTCTTTTTGTGCTAAATTTGTAAAATAATTACGTAAGTAATGGCGGTCGTACAGACATCGGCTGCGGTTTAGACATTTATCAGATGAGCAAGACTTTCAAGCGTATAATATTGGGTCTGTGGATCCTCTTCCTGGCCGGAGTCCTGGCCGTGTACCTTATCTTTGCCGGTATCAGCAAGGGGTGGATAGGCAATACTCCTTCAGTGGATGATCTGGAGAATCCCATCGACAAGTTCGCAACCCAGATAATTTCGTCCGACGGAGTGGTCCTGGGTACTTTCGCCCGCAGTGAAGACAACCGTGTCTGGGTGGATTTTGAGGAACTGTCACCTTATCTGGTCAAGGCTCTTGTGGCAACTGAGGATGTCCGTTTCCAGGAACACTCAGGCATAGACCTCAAGGCTCTTGTCAGGGCAATCGTCAAACGTGTAATACTTCAGCAGCGCAGCGCCGGCGGCGGCAGTACGCTTACCCAGCAGCTGGCCAAACAGCTTTATACCGAGCATGTGGCACGCAGTTCCGTGCAGCGCGCTCTCCAGAAACCCACAGAATGGGTGGTAGCCGTAAAGCTGGAACGTTGCTATACAAAGGAAGAGATACTTACGCTTTATCTTAACAAATATGATTTCGGCAACAACGCCATTGGTATTTATACGGCTTCCAGGACGTATTTCGGCAAACTGCCTTCCGAACTGAACGCCGAGGAGTCGGCCATGCTAGTGGGAATGTGCAAGAATTCATCACTTTACAATCCTCTGCGCCGTAAGGACATGACCCGTGAGCGCCGTAACGTAGTGCTCAGCCAGATGGAGAAAGCCGGTTATCTGGGTGAGACAGAGACTGATTCCCTGCAGGCTACAGACCTGGTGCTGAACTACCATAAGGTTGATCACAAGGCAGGACAGGCTACATATTTCAGGGAATTCCTGCGCATCAGGCTGAATGAAAAGAAACCGGACCGTAAGAATTACGCTGAGTCGTGGCGTCAGCAGCAGTTCTATGAGGATTCGCTCGACTGGGAGCAGGATCCGCTATTCGGATGGTGTAACAAGAATCTGAACCAGAACGGAAAGCCTTACAACCTCTATACCGATGGCCTTAAGATATACGTAACCATAGATTCCCGTATGCAGCAGTATGCCGAGGAGGCTGTAGCCGCACAGTTGCAGGATTATCTGCAACCGGATTTCTTTAAGGCTAAGAAAAAGGTCCGGACAGCTCCGTACACCAGTAAAATAACGGCTGACCAGGCCCGCAGGATGCTTGAGGACGGACTTCTGAATGCCGGATACAGACGTATGCGTGACAATGGTGTTTCCATGGATTCACTCCGTAAGATATGGAGTACTCCGCATGAGATGGAACTGTTCTCTTATGACGGTTATGTGGATACAGTGCTAAGTCCCATGGATTCCATCCGTTACATGAAACATTACCTGCGTTCAGGTTTCATGTGTATGGAACCCAGAACCGGTTACGTCAAGGCTTATGTGGGTGGGCCCAATTACGGAGCCTTCCAGTATGATATGGTTACCAAAGGCCGCCGTCAGGTAGGCTCCACCATGAAACCGTATCTCTATTCACTTGGCATGGAAAGCGGATTCTCTCCGTGTGACCAGGTCATTAACGAGACCCAGACGCTGCTGACCGAGGCCGGGCAGATATGGCAGCCCAAGGATGACGGCAAGCAGATGCTCGGTCAGTTGGTTACACTCAAGTGGGGGCTGTCTCGCTCCAACAACAATGTAACAGCCTGGCTTATGGGTCAGCTCAGTCCATACGCATTCGTCAATATCCTGCATGAGTTCGGTCTAAGGAACCAGGCCATAGAACCGGTCGAGTCACTTTGCCTTGGTACATGTGATGTATCGGTGCAGGAGATGGTCAGCGCATACACTGCATTCGTTAATCACGGCATACGTACGTCGCCGGTTTACGTCACACGCATAGAGGATGCCCAGGGCAATACCCTGGCACAGTTCACCGCACGCAGCAACGAGGTTATAAGTGAGGAGACATCGTTCAGGATGATAGATATGATGCGTGCCGTTATAAATGAAGGTACTGGAACCCGCCTGCGTAGCTCCAGGCTTTTCCCTACATTCAGCAAGGTTGACTGTGGCGGCAAGACCGGCACAACCGATAACCATTCCGATGCATGGTTCATGGGCTATACCCCTGACCTGGTAGCCGGATGCTGGGTAGGAGGTGAGGACCGTGACATCCACTTTGACGATATGGATCACGGGCAGGGTGCCCACGCCGCGCTTCCCGTATTCGGCATGTTCATGGACAAGGTCTATGCCGACTCAGTGAATCTGGGCTATTCGCCCACAGCCAGGTTTGACATACCTAAGGATTATGACCCGTGTGCAGGCGATGTCAGACACAGTGACGTAAATGACAACTACTCGATAGAATCTTTCTGATGGAATTTGCAGCAATCATACCTGCCCGATACGCTTCCACGCGCTTCCCGGCCAAGCCTCTTGCGGTTCTTGGCGGCAAGCCGGTGATAATACGTGTCTGCGAGCAGGCAAGCAAGGTGTTCAGTCACGTCTTTGTGGCTACAGATGACGAACGTATATTTAATGCGGTAAGAGAAGGTGGTTTTACCCCTGTTATGACACGCCAGGACCATAAGAGTGGTACGGACCGCTGCTATGAGGCGTTCTGCAAATGTGGCGTGAATGCCGATGTGGTAGTCAACATCCAGGGTGACGAACCTTTTATCCAGCCGTCACAGCTCCTTACCGTCAAGAACCTGTTTGATGCTCCTGACACTGATATCGCCACGCTTGTAAAGCCGTTTTCTCCGGATACGCCTTTTGAAAAGCTGGCTAATCCCAACAGTCCCAAGGTGGTGGTTGACGACCATTGGAACGCTCTGTATTTCAGCCGCAGCGTAATCCCTTATCTTCGCGGCGTACCCGAAAGCGAGTGGACATCCGTACATACCTACTACAAGCACATAGGACTTTATGCATTCAGGTCTCAAGTGCTGAAAGCGGTTACAGAATTGCCTCAGACACCACTGGAAAAGGCTGAGAGCCTGGAGCAGTTGCGCTGGCTCTCCGCCGGATACCGGATAAAGGTAGGTGTAACTAATGTCGAAACAATAGGAATAGATACTCCCGATGATCTGGCAGCCGCCAACATTTTCCTTAATGAGCATCAGCTATGAACAGAAGTTGGGGCATATTGATTCTTTTTATTCTGGAGTCTGCCGCATTCCCGGCAGGCGCTGTCAGGCCGGACAGTCTCAGGCAGGAGCGCAGGAACATTCATGAACTTAAGGACGGTTCGGTTTATACCGGCCAGATGAAACTGCGCAAGCCATCGGGTACAGGCAGTATGGAATACCCCAACGGCGATGTCTATGAAGGCGCTTTCGAGAAAGGGCTGCGCTGTGGAGTAGGTATATGCCATTATTCCAACGGTGACCTGTATCTGGGTTTCTGGGAGAACAATGTCCGCTCCGGTGAGGGCGAACTCCAGTATGCATCGGGCGATGTGTATAAAGGTAACTGGCAGGATGGAGAGAGAAACGGCAAGGGCGTATATATGTGGTCTGACGGTTCTTTCTATTCCGGCGAGTGGTCCGACAACCTGCGTCAGGGTACCGGAACCATGTGCTGGAGTGACAGCTCAGAGTACAGGGGGGCCTGGCTCAAAGGACATCGTGAAGGTCAGGGTGAATACAAGAGCGGTTCATACGTCTATTCCGGTTCCTGGAAGAATGACCTTGAGAACGGCAACGGCAGCTGCTCCATGCCTAACGGAGATACTTACAAGGGGCAGTTCCGTAACGGAGCCATAACAGGCAGCGGAGAATACAGTTTTGCCAACGGTGATTCATATAAGGGAACCTTGCGTAACGGCCTGGCCGACGGCAAAGGTGTGTTCACCTGGGCTGACGGCTCTGTTTATGACGGTGACTGGAAGGACAACCGCCGCGAAGGAACCGGACGTATGGTCTGGGCCAACGGTGACAGCTATTACGGTGGATGGCAGAATGATATCCCCTGGGGTGAAGGATCCATGAGCCTGGCCGACGGCACCAGATTCAAGGGCAGTTTCGTGAATGGAGTCGTTGACGGCAAGGGAGTGGTCGAGGAGGCCGACGGCACACGTCTTGAAGGCATGTTCAGTGAAGGCGTCCGTACCGGCACATTCACCGTCAAGGACAAATCGGGAAAGAAAATAAGGACAATCATATATTGAGACTATGATACTTGATTCACTTGACAGACTTGAAAGCTACGGATATATCAGTCCGTTGATGGATAAGGTGTTGGAGTTCTTCCGTAACACAGACCTTACTGCCCTTGAGCCGGGCAGGATTGTGTTGCAGGGTGACAATCTTTTTGTCAATGTCAACCGGCAGGATGCCCAGACACGTGAGCAGGTGCCTATAGAGGCACATAAGGAATATATTGACATTCAGGTTCCCATATCATCCCATGAGGAGATGGGCTTTATCGCTGCTCCCTTCATGCCTGCTCCGTCCGTACCGTACAGTGAACTTAAGGATGTGGCATTCTACCCCGGACTCTGTGATACATACCTCAATGTAAGGAAAGGCATGTTCGTGGTATTCTTCCCGGGCGAAGGCCATGCACCGGCCATTACTGAATCAGGAATACTTAAACTCATAGTAAAAATACGCAAGCCATGTTAAGGATAATTGAGAATGACCCTTGGCTGACACCATATTCAGCTGCCATAGAAGGTCGCCACGATCATGCGTTGTGGCGTGAGAGCCAGCTTACAGGCGGTAAGTCCTGTCTTGCCGATTTTGCTTCGGGCTATCTCTATTACGGACTTCTCCGTACAGACAGCGGATGGGTCTTCAGGGAGTGGGCTCCAAATGCCACTGAGATATTCCTTATAGGCGATTTCTCCGGATGGCAGGAGCAGGAGCGTTTCCGTCTTACACGCATAAATGATAACGGAGACTGGGAATTGCGTATCCCGCTGGGCATGATAGGCCACGGGCAGCATTACAAGATGCGCGTAAAATGGAACGGCGGTCAGGGTGACCGTATTCCCGCATGGTGCCGCAGGGTGGTGCAGGATGAACAGTCCAAGATCTTCTCTGCCCAGGTGTGGGATCCCAAAGAGGATTACCGGTTCAAACATAAGGATTTCAAACCCAAGCAGGACCCGCTGCTCATTTACGAGTGCCATGTAGGCATGGCCCAGGAGCGTGAGGGAGTGGGCACATACATCGAGTTCAAGAACAATGTGCTTCCGCGTGTCAAGGCTGCCGGCTATAACTGCATACAGGTCATGGCCATCCAGGAACATCCGTATTACGGCAGTTTCGGCTATCATGTATCAAGTTTCTTTGCACCCTCATCCCGTTTCGGTACCCCTGAGGAACTCAAGGAACTCATAGATACCGCACATGGCATGGGTATATCGGTAATAATGGACCTGGTTCACTCTCACTCTGTCAAGAATGAGTATGAGGGCCTGGGCAATCTGGCCGGTGATCCCAATCAGTATTTCCTGCCTGGAGACCGTCATGAACATTCTGCCTGGGGCTCGCTCTGCTTTGACTACGGCAAGACTCAGGTTCTGCATTACCTGCTCTCCAACTGCAAGTACTGGCTGGATGAGTTCCGTTTTGACGGTTTCCGTTTTGACGGCGTTACCTCCATGCTTTACTATAGCCATGGACTGGGTGAGGCATTCTGCAATTACGACGACTATTTCAACGGCCATCAGGACGATGATGCCATCTGTTATCTCATGCTGGCCAACCGTGTCATACACCAGTTCAATCCCGGTGCTATTACCATTGCCGAAGAGGTAAGCGGAATGCCCGGCCTGGCCGCCCCGTTTGAAGACGGTGGCTACGGATTCGATTACCGTCTGGCCATGAACATCCCCGATTACTGGATCAAGACCATCAAGGAAAAGAAAGATGAAGACTGGTCCATGGCCGGCATATTCTGGGAGGTTACCAACCGCCGCAAGGATGAGAAGACCATATCATACGTAGAGAGCCATGACCAGGCTCTGGTAGGTGACAAGACCGTTATTTTCCGTCTGATAGATGCAGATATGTACTGGCATTTTACCAAGGACGGCGGCAATGACGTGACGGCCCGCGGCATAGCCCTGCACAAGATGATACGTCTTATAACCGCATCAACCATAAACGGCGGATACCTGAACTTTATGGGAAATGAGTTCGGTCATCCGGAGTGGATTGATTTCCCGCGCGAGGGTAATGGCTGGAGCCATAAATATGCTCGCCGCCAGTGGAGCCTTATAGACAACAAACAGTTGGCATATTCATGGCTTGGCGATTTTGACCGCGCCCTGATGAAACTGATAGGTTCCGTAAAGAACTACCAGAACAAGGATGTGGTTGAGTACTGGCACAACGATGGTGACCAGGTTCTGGCTTTCGGACGCGGTGACCTTGTGTTCGTGTTCAACTTCAATCCCACACGCTCGTTCTCCGATTACGGTTTCCTGGTACCGCGTGGCTCATACAGGACTGTCCTGGACAGTGACAGCATAGAGTTTGGAGGTTACGGCAGGCTTGATGACAAGATGGAGCATTTCACCCTCATGGATCCCTTATATAAGAAGGTACGTAAGGAGTGGCTTAAGCTGTATCTCCCCGCACGCTCTGCTATAGTGCTGAAGAAGGTAAGGCAAAATGGAAAAAAAGTCATGTGACAAATGCATCCGTTGGATTTGCGGAGCCCTTTTTGCAGCCTTTGCATTCTGCTGGCTCTGTTTCTTCCAGGGTAACTATCTGTATGCGCTTGTCCAGGGGCTTTTTCATCATAAGGATTGGGCTGTTTCCGGTTGGTTGCATGTTGTCGCTCCCATTGTGCTGACAGTTCTTACCATACTGATAGAAATGCCCGTGGCCAGACTGTTCAGGTTTAAGGATGGACTTTACGCTTGCAACTATCTTCCATCAGCTTTCCTGTTGGGTGTTGTGACCTGTTTTGACGGTCTGTATTGCACTCATGAACTATCAGTGCCGTCTTTTTCGGTATGGATTGTCTCCGTAACCTTTTCAGTAGCGCTTTTCTTTATATGCAGGATCGTATCTGCTGTTCCCAAGTCCGGATACAATGTCCGTCCACGTATTCTGGCTGGCAACCTGCTCATAATGTCACTGCTGTTTTGTCTCACCGCTTATTTGGGTAATACCGATGAGAATCTGCATCGATCCCTTATGATAAACAGATACGTCTCACGTGGTCAGTATGAGAAGGCCTTGTGCGTAGGCATGTTTGAAGAGGAGGCGGATTGTGCAGTGGTCAACGCTCGTCTGGAAGCCATGCTAAGACTGGATGCCTCTGATCCTGGAAGCGGGATAGGGGAATATCTGTTCAATTATCCTATTTATAGAGAGGATCTTGCACTGGATTATTTACATGTTTGCTTAGGGAGTACGGAATATGACTCTCATTCAATTCAGATTGCTATGGCAATGATTAGTCGTAACCTGCAAAAGGCCGATTCTCTTATTACGCCATACATTTATAAAGGTCAGGTCCCCAAATATTATATGCAGCTTTTGGCATTGACCGGAAACAGTCAGGCTCAATCCAGTTTCCCACAGGAATATGCCGCCCAGAAACAGATTCTGGACAGTTTCACCGCTCAGTTGGAAAGTCTAAGTGGTAAACCGGAAAAGTATCGCGCCAACAGCACATACATAGAATATCACAACACTTACTACTGGTATTATACTTTCCGCAGGCAGTAGTTCATTATTTTACTTCTCCTGCATCAGCCGGTCATAGTCTGTATGATTACCAATATATCTCACGTTATTGGTGTCGTACCGGTCGGAAAGTATGTCGTGTCTGGATTTATATTCATCAGTCTCAATGCCTCCCAGCCCCAGAAGCACATGCTTTATACGGCTGTTTATGAAAGGCTTTCCACTGGAATTCTTTATACGCTCTGCGGTTTCCGGATGATTGGTTATGAACTTGTCAGACATCAGGAACATGAACGGAATCTCAAACTGGTATTTGGCCACCTCCTTTGTCATCTGTCTTTCATCTGTCCGTTCATGAAAATCACGCCAGTCATATACCTCCTCGCCATGATCGGACAGATAAATACCCACAGCATCATGTTCTTTTACCAGACTCCATACCTTGTCAACCACATAGTCATTGTAAAGGGTGGCGTTGGCATACTCGGCCAGAATCTTTTTGGCTTTGGCGCCTCCAAAAGCGGTTTCCATCTGGTTGGCGTCAAAAAATTCAAACTCCTCCGGATACCTCTCCTTGTAATTCACATGCTGTCCCATAAGGTGTACAATCAGCAGGGTGGGGCGCACAAACAATTGTGATGTATCTGGCATCAGATCCAGTATTTCTGCATCATACTGCATAAGGTTTTCGTTTCGCCAGTCAAACAGGCATTCTGATAACTCAGGTTTGTTGAATATCGTTCCGCCTATGCTGTTCCAGATATCAGAACTGTTGAGAGCAAACTGGTTGGTCAGATACCATACTGTATATCCTGCTTTGCGGAATATTGCCGGGAATAACGTGTGTTCTGTCCAGTTGTCACTATAGTCTTCATCCCACATGGAGAACATGTTTCTCATCACGTTTGATGTAAGGTTGCTTGTAGTGACCACATCGGTATAAGCAACCAGATGTCCTTCATCTTTAAGCCGTTCAAGCCTGGGATTTACGGGTGGAACATCCGGGTTATAAAGTGGTGTGTGATATTTGGAGAAAGATTCTCCTATTATTAGGACAATCAACGGGCACTCATGTGTACTGTCGGCAATGGGCGTGTTGTGTGCTGTGACGGTAAGTGCGTTAAGTTCTCTTGGCTGGACTATGTTGAATGCTACTCCTTGCAACAATCTTATTGCGGTAGTAGAAAGGTGTGGCATGTATTTTTTCTCAGCCAGAAGTCTGTATTCTTTTGCTGTGAAACAACGTCCCAGTTTGATATAGGCGGGAATCTCTCTTGTCGAAGACCATAGGATAAGGGCTATTCCGGTCCAGTTCAGAATCTTCAGCGTATGTTCCGATAATCTGTTCCGGTTTTTGTTCATAAGATAACTCAGGTAAAAAACTATACCTGTAACAACAACCGAAATCCATAAACCGGGGTGGCCACAGGCCGATGCCAGGAACTCTTTTGATTCTCCCGGGGTTGTCTCCATGACCAGTTGGATAACCCTTATATTATATGTGGACTTATAAAAAAGGATTGTGAATAGTTCTCCTGTAAAGACCAATACTGCAATAGTCCAGATTATCCAGCCCAGTTTGACCTTCTTGAAAAGACTTGCCAGCAGACAGATTACATAGCAGTCAAATATCGGCATGAGAATACCCAGAAATATGTCTCCACCTACGCCAACAATATGACATGTCGTCAATATGACCAACTCCATCAGGATACAGAATGAAAACAGGTTTCCGGTGGAGCGTATGGGATATGATAGAATATTCAGGATTTTCATGCCGCAAAGATATAAATAAAGGTGGAGATGCTCTCTCCACCTTTTATATAATATGGTTGAACTGCTATCAGCAATTCTCAATTGCGCCCTGGGCTGCAGCCAGACGTGCGATAGGCACGCGGAAAGGTGAGCAGCTTACATAGTTAAGACCAACCTTGTCGCAGAACTTGACTGATGAAGGCTCGCCACCATGCTCGCCGCAGATACCGCACTTGAGGTCGGGACGTACTGAACGGCCCTTCTCGACAGCCATCTTGATGAGCTGGCCTACACCCTTCTGGTCCAGAACCTGGAACGGGTCAACCTTAAGGATCTTCTTCTCCAGATAAACCGGCAGGAATGAAGCGATATCGTCACGTGAGTAACCGAATGTCATCTGAGTCAGGTCATTGGTACCGAATGAGAAGTACTCGGCGCGGGCAGCAACTGCATCAGCGGTAAGAGCGGCGCGCGGGATCTCAATCATAGTACCAACCTTGAACTCGAACGGCTTAACGCCCTCCTCCTGGAACAGTTTGGCTGCAGTCTCGCGGATGATCTCCTCCTGCTGCTCAAACTCGTAGTGCTTACCTACCAGCGGAACCATGATCTCGGGCTGCGGGTTCAGGCCCTCCTTGCGCAACTGGATGGCAGCGCCGATGATAGCC
>JAEEGJ010003099.1_pt1 | contig 68413 bp, 52 predicted proteins | sample 8958761 | NCBI WGS metagenome assembly JAEEGJ01 (sample SAMN16246546, study PRJNA631951) | gut metagenome | biome: gut microbiome; feature: rumen; material: RS-attached | host: Bos | place: Iran: Karaj | collected 2018-10 | reverse complement strand
AGGTCTTGAAGGTCAAGGAAGAGGAATCGAAGGCAGTCGTTGTCATCGAGCAGGAGAAACCGGTTCACAGCGGAACGCTTACCTTCTTCGTATTCTACCCCAACAACTACTCCGGACGCAACGATGCGCCGCTGATACCGACCTCGACGGTAAATGCCTTGGATTACCTGGCCGGCGGCATCTTTACCCAGAAACGTTATGCTGATACGGAGCTGGTGGCTTCCCGCATTCGCGACGGGCAGTCGCTCAAGGGACTCAAGATTGTCGACCTGCCTACGGAGAAGGCCGACCAGGACTTCGCCATCAACTACGTTCCGCGTGGCTACGAGATGCTGGAGGGGACACCGATTTCGCTCAGTCTGGACTACGATGCGATGAATGAGTTCTGCGAGAAGTCCGGCTATTACTATGCTCCAATCTTCGATGGCATGAACGTGTGGAAATACCGTATCGACGACGTAGCCCTGGGCCAGCATCTGGTAAGCAGCGCCAACTATCAGGAGACCAACTCCTATGGCTTGAACACCCATGCGGGCCTCGAGACCGTCAGCCGTTACATGGACATCGCGGAAGAAGACGAACTGGTAAGCTTTGCCGATGTCTATGCTGCCTTGAACAAGGATGAGGGGTATATTTCCAACTTCACTGACGAAGAAGCCGTGGCCCGGGTTCGCAAGATCTTCGAGAAAGGGGTCGTGGGTATTATCCAGGTCGAAGGCCTGGCCACGAGCCAGGGTGCGGAACCCGGTGCGGAATTCGATGAGCGGAATGCCGCTCTGGCCGAGAATCGTGCCCAGACGGTCATCTCCTGGCTCACAGGCTATGAAGCGCTGAAAGACACCCGTTCGCAGATCATGCTGATGAACAGTCGCGACGGCATCCGGACTGTCAACGATCCGAGTACGCGCGGCCTGAATGCTAAGCTGAACCGCTGCGTGAAGGTGCGTATTCGCTATCTGATTCAGGAATAGTGTTTTTCAAGTTTTTGTTCGACCGGCTGGCTGCCTTTTTCGGGCTGTTGCTGACCTGGCCGCTGTTGCTGGTGATCGGGCTGAAAATCAAGTCGATCTATCCCGGTGAGACCGCGTTGTTCCGGCAGGAGCGGGTGGGACGTCACGGGAAGGTGTTCGTCATCTATAAGTTCCGGACCATGCCGGTGGTTCCGTTCACGGAACGGCTGCGGAAATACAAGCTCGACGAGCTGCCGCAGCTCTGGAACATCCTCAAAGGAGAGATGAGCCTTGTGGGGCCGCGTCCCGACGTGCCGGGCTATGCGGACCAGTTGGAAGGGGATGACCGGGAGATGCTGGAACTCCGTCCCGGCATTACCGGTCCCGCCTCCCTGAAATATCGCGACGAAGAGGAACTGCTCGCCCGGCAGGAGAATCCTTTGCAGTATAACGACGAGGTAATCTTCCCTGACAAGGTGCGTATCAACCGCTATTATCTGCACCATTGGTCGTTCTGGACGGACCTGCGTATCATCTGGGCGACGGTGCTGGGGAAACACATTCTCTACGGCGGGGAAATCATTTGACATGTGGCCTTTCGCCAAGAAGATTTCTTTGATTGAAAGCGGCCTGCTGGACGGCTGGACCGACTGGCACTGTCATATCCTGCCGGGCGTCGACGACGGCATCCCGACTATGGAAGCGGCGCTGGAGGCCCTGCATGCGTATGCGGAGCTGGGTATCCGGGAAGTCTGGCTGACGCCACATATCATGGAAGACTGTCCCAATACACCGGACGGACTGCGGTCGCGTTTCGAGGAGCTGCAACGGGCCTGGGACGGGCCGGTGGTCCTGCATCTGGCCGCGGAGCACATGCTCGACGCGCTGTTCGAAGCTCGTTTCAAAGCCGGGGCGCTGCTGCCCATCGGTCCGGCGGGTGACCGTTTGCTGGTCGAGACATCGTGCTACAATCCGCCGATCCATCTTCATGCGCTGCTGGAGCGCATCCAGGACAAGGGTTTTCGTCCGTTGCTGGCGCATGCGGAGCGTTATTTCTACATGAAGGACGCTGACTATCGCCGGTTACGGGAGATGGGGGTAGAGTTCCAGTTGAACCTTCCTTCCCTGACGGGGGCGTACGGCGAAGTCGTCGCCCACAAGGCTCGTAAACTGCTCAAGGCCGGCTGTTATTCTTTCACCGGCTCGGACCTGCACCATCTGCAGTCTTTCCGGAGCGCGCTCAGCGTTCCGGTTCAATCCACTTTATTGAAATCCCTCTCCGCTCCATCCCTCTGAACCAGGTCATCTGGCGTTTGGCGAACTGGTGGATGGCGGTCTGGAGGCGGGCGACCATCTCGTCGTAGGTGAGTTTTCCCGTCAGGTAGAGGGTGACGTATTTGTATTCAAGGCCGTAATATAAGATGTCTTCGGGGCTGAGGCCGCGGTCGAGCAGGCCCCGTACTTCTTCGATCATGCCCGCATCGAGGCGCTCCCGGAGGCGCCGGTCGATGCGGGCGTTCCTTTCTTCGCGGCTGACCTGCAGGCCGATGTATTTGGTGTGCTTGGGCAGGAAGGCGGTGCGGGTGACGGGATGGGTTTCCTGCCAGATGGCGATCTCGAGGGCGCGGATGAGCCGCTGCCGCGTGTCGTAGTCCGTGGTGTTGTGCGGGGTGCGGAGGGCTTCGTAACGGGCGATGAGGTCTTCGGTGGGCTGCTTCTCAAGTTCGGCTCGGAGCTGCGGGTCGGGCGGTACGTCGGGGAGGTCGTAGCCGCAAGTGGCGGCCTCGATGTAGAGGCCGCTGCCGCCGCAGAGGATGGGCGTTTTGTGGCGCTCCATGATGTCGCGGTAGGCGCGTTCGAAATCGTGCTGGTACTGGAAGATGTTGTATTTGGTGCCGGCGTCGACGATGTCGATAAGATGGTAGGGGATGTCGCCGTATTCGTCGAGGTCCTTGCCCGTGCCGATGTCCATCCCGCGATAGACCTGCCGGGAGTCGCCGGAGAGGATTTCCCCGTCAAGTTCCCGGGCCAGTTGCACCGCATAGCGTGTCTTGCCTGAGGCGGTGGGCCCCAGCACGCAGATCAGGTCGTAGCCGTCGGGAAGCATGGCGGTGGGGGCTTCGCGTTAGTCGTCGCCCTCAGTGTCGGTGTCGGGCAACTGGATCTCCTTGAAGCGTTTGGCGCGCTGTTTCCAGCGTTCGCGGGCATACTGCTGCATATCGCTGGCTTCGTCGTTCTCGTCAATAATCTCCAGGCCCAGGATGGTCTCGATGATGTCTTCGAGCGTCAGGATGCCCTGGAAGCAGCCGTATTCGTCGATGATCAGGCCGATCTGCTCTTTCTTGGCCAGCAGGGTGTCCCAGATATCGGCCACGGACTGCTCTTCGTTGAAGAAGGTGATGTCGCGCTTGATTTCGCTCAGGCGCATGTCGAACTTGTCTTCGGCCAGGCATTCGAGGGCCTCGCTGCGGAGGATGTAGCCGGTGATGTATTCGGGGCTTTCGCTGTAGACCGGGATGCGGGAGTAGTGCTCGAAGTCCTTGTCCTTGTAGAAATTCTTGAGCGTCATGTTCTCCGAGGCGGTCTGGCAGACGACACGCGGGGTCATGACGTCGTAGGCCTTTACGTTGTCGAGCTTGATGACGTTCTGGATGATGCGGTTCTCGTCCTTGTCGATGACGCCTTCCTCTTCGCCGACGTTGGCCATGGCCGACACTTCCTCGCGGCTGACCGCCGCTTCGTCGTCGTCACGCTGGAAGAGATGGGTGAGCTTTTCGATGAGGATGACGATGGGATACATGACCACGATCAGCCCGTGGAGCGTCGTTGCGGTGAAGCCCATCAGCTTGCGGTAATAGGTGGTGCCGATGGTCTTGGGGATAATCTCGGAGAAGACCAGGATCAGGACCGTGGTGAGGGCCGACATGATGCCGAAGAAAGAAGGGAGGCCGTATTGTTCGGCGATGATGGAGGCCTGCCGTCCGACACCAGCGGCACCGATGGTGTTGGCGATGGTGTTGAGGGCCAGGATGGCGGCCAGCGGCCTGGTGCTCTCCTCCTTGTACTGCATGAAACGGGTGGCGGGCTTGTAGCCTTCCGCAATCCGCATCGTGATATAGGAGATGGGCGTGGACAGCAGGACCGACTCGAGGATCGAGCAGAGGAACGAGATGGCCATCGCGCCCAGCAGGAAGAGCAGAAGAATGGTGATCGGCGACATTATCGGGTTTTTCTAGTCAAGGTTCCATTGTCAGAGATATCCAGGCCGCAGTCGCCGCGGAAGTCGGTCAGCGAGAGGCTGCGCATGTGCTGCGCGACCTTGTCGGTGGGGTCGAGTCTCGGGCCGGTGCCCTGGGTCTGGATGAAGGAGTGGATGCGGCCGTCCACGAAGCGGCCGTCCCGGTCGATGCGGGCCGTGAGGACGGGCGCGTAGCCGCAGACACCGGCCAGGTTGATGCCGAAGGTCGTGCAGAAGTTGCCGAGGCTGTAGGCGATCAGTCGGTCCTTGTAGCATTCGACGGCACGGGTCACGTGCGGGCCGTGGCCGAAGACGATGTCGGCGCCCAGGTCGACGCAGTGGTGGGCGAAGGCCCGCAGGTTGCCTCGGTTCTCGCCCAGAAAGAGTTCGGGCCCGTCGGGCAGATGCGACTGTTTCGCACCTTCGGCGCCGCCGTGGAAGCTTACGATCAGGATGTCGCACTGCGGCCGGAGGGCCGTCACGATGCGGGTGACGGTGGCCGTATCGGTGTGTTTCAGCGTGTAGGAGTTGTGTCCGAACGAGCAGATGCCGTAGCGTACGCCGTTGCGTTCGACGATGGCGCTCTCGCAGTCGGGCAGGCCGGAATAGGCGATGCCTTGTTCTTCGAGCAGCTGCCGGGTGCGGACCAGGCCGTAGGCGCCGAAGTCGTTCGTATGGTTGTTGGCCAGGTTCATGTAGTCGAATCCGGCATCGGTCAGCAGCGCGACGTAGCTTTCGGGCATGCGGAAGGCGTAGTTGTTGGCCTTGCCGGTATTCTTGGTGCAGGTGCCGCCTTCGCAGATCACGCCTTCAAGGTTGCCGGCGGCCAGGTCGGCGTCGATGAAGAGCTGTTTCACGTCGGAGAAGATGTCGGCTCCGTCATTCTGCGGCAGGCGCACTGTCGGGTAGGTGGTGCCCATCATGATGTCGCCGCACATGGCGATGGTCAGCAGCGAGTCGCCGGGTTGGGGCGGGGCTGCGGGCTGGGCGGCTGGTTGTGCGGCTGCCGCGAGGGCTGTCAGGCCGAGAAGGAGGGTCAGCAAGCGTCGTTTCATGCCTGTTTTTTCTTGGGGGTATGGTGGACCTTCTCGGTCGGGACCCGCATGGCGGGGATTTTCTTCTTATAGGCGTAGATGACCAGCAGGATACCGGCGATGATGAAAGGGACGCTCAGCCACTGGCCCATGTCGAGCGTCATGTTTTCCTCGAATTCCACCTGCGGCTCCTTGATGAATTCGATGAGCGAGCGGACGCCGAAGCAGACGATGAAGAACACGCCCAGGAACCAGCCGCGGTAGCGCTGTTCCAGCTTGTGGTTGTAGTTCCACAGGAGGTAGAAGCCCAGCAGCAGGTAGGTGAGGGCTTCGTAGATCTGGGTGGGGTGCTTGGGCACAGTCTCGCCGCGGCGGACGAAGATGAAGCCCCAGGGCAGGTCGGTCTCCTTGCCGTAGATTTCCGAGTTGAACAGGTTGCCCAGACGGATGAGGCAGGCCGCGAAGCACACGCAGATGATGATGCGGTCGCAGACCCAGAGCACGTCGAAGTCGTTCTTCTTGCCGTATTTGTGGGCATACCACCAGGCTGCCAGGAACACGCCGATGGCGCCGCCGTGCGAGGCAAGGCCGCCTTTCCAGGGCTTGAAGATCTCGACCCAGTGTTCGGCGCTCAGGTAGTAGGACGGCTCATAGAAGAGGCAGTGGCCGAGCCGGGCGCCCACGATGGTGCCGATGAGCAGGGCGTAGAGCAGGGGCTCGAGCAGTTTGGTATCGACGCCTTCCCGCTTGTAAAATTTCTCGAAGAGCCAGTATCCCAGCGGAAAGCCTGCCACGAAGAGCAGGGAGTACCAGCGCAGGACCAGGGGCCCGATCTTGAAGATGATCGGGTCGACGTCCCAGGTAACGTAGAGGAAATCTATCATGGACAATTATCTTTTTAATCGGGAGAATACGCTCAGGGGCAGCGCTTTGCCGGCGCGGTCGCGGAGCACGAGCTCGCCGTAGTCGAGGCTTGCGAATTTGGTGCCGAAGGCGCTGCGGACGAGGGTGTCGGCGAGGACGGCGGAATAGCCGTTGGAGTAGAGGTTCAGCACCATGAAACTTTTTTCGGGTGCCAGGATGGCGGCGCACTGCTGCAGCAGGTCGAAGAGGCACTCGTCGAGTTTCCAGCGTTCGCCGTCCGGTCCGTGGCCGTAGGCGGGCGGGTCGAGGATGAGTCCCTGGTAGGTGTTGCCGCGGCGGGCTTCCCGGCGGGCGAATTTCATGGCGTCTTCGATGATCCAGCGGATGCCGTCGAGGCCGCTGATCTCCATGTTGCCGCGCGCCCAGGTGACGACCTGTCGTACGGAGTCGAGGTGTGTGACGGCGGCTCCGCCCTTGCAGGCGGCCAGCGAAGCGGCGCCCGTATAGGCGAAAAGGTTGAGCACCTTCGGCGGCTCCTGTTGGGCGCCGGCGATTTCCCGGACGCTCCGGTAGATGAAGTCCCAGTTCGGCGCCTGCTCCGGGAAGACGCCCACATGCTTGAAGGAGGTCAGTCCGAGCCGCAGGTTGAAGCCGACGGCCGGATAGGCGATCGTCCACTGCTCCTGCATCTTGTGGAGCATGTTCCAAGTGCCACTGTCTTCCTTGCCCGCCTTGCCGAAGCCTGCGCCGGGCTTGAATTCGGTATGCGCCAGCCGCCGCCACTCCGCATCGGAGAGCGTCTTCGACCACAAGGCCTTCGGCTCCGGCCGGATGGTGACATACGGGCCGAACCGCTCGAGCTTCGAAAACTCGCCCGAATCGATCAGCTCATAATCCTTCCACTCCGCAGATGGTTGCTCAATCGTCATAACCTACAAAGATACACAAATTATCGTATCCCGACACGCTTCTCCGGGATTCTGTGTCGACGCAGGGCTAAACAGCCAGTCTCGACACGAATCGGGGCTTTTCTGTGTCGACGACGGACTAAACCACCGGTTCCGACACGTTTTGTTGAGAAAACGTGCCGGCGTTCATCGTTTGCGTGTCGGGAACATCGAGTCGACTAGCGATGGGGTTAGTTTTAAAAGGCGGGCAATCTTTTCGTTGTCGGCGTTGTAGTCGTAATGCAGGGTGCGCGCCAAATCCAACTTTTCGTTTTGCGGCAGCAGGGTGGCGCGTTGTCCGTTATAGCTTTCTTTGCAGATTTTGTAGAGGACGGCGTTGAGTTCATCGTCTGTGTAATAGACGGATTCGCCCAGCGCTTCGGCCACTTCCTTGTACCCTTCAATCTCTCGGGAGACCTTGAAAAAATAATGGCGTGCATCCCGGAAGATGTGCTCTCCGAAAGAAATCGCACAAAAGGATGCCGGCGAGATATAGCCGTCGATGAGGGCGAATTCGTTCGGATAGTCTGTCTCGTGCGTATGCAGCAAGGCTCTTTTCTCTCTGGCCGTCAGCTGGCCGAACCACCGCTCTACACGTTTCTTGTTGACATCCAAGAAATAACAATTACTCGCCCCAAAAGGATAAGAAAAAGGAGTATGCGAAGGATCGACCAGAAAGTTGTTGCGATTGGTGTAGCCGATCTGGTTACGCAGCGATTCCAGCGTCTCGATGGAGACGAAATCTTCAGTAAAGCCTGACAGGTCGACCGCCATCTTCCGCCGTTCGAAGTACCTTTTCAGTCGCAGCTTGAACAAAGCAAAATAGCGTCGACACGCCTCTTTTGTCCCGCAAAGAATGAAATGCACATGGTTGCTCATCAACTCGAAAGTGATGATCTTTATGTCCAGACAGTCGTGGGCGCACATGGCCACGATCGTCATCGCTACCCGATAGTCCTCAGTATCTCGGAAAATGACGGGATGCTTTTCCGGGGTGTGCAGATGAAAGAATGGCCCGAAGTGGCGTAATGCCATCTGGAACAGCTGTTTGCACCGACTCTCTTTTTCAACGAAAGAATGGCCGACCGGCCTCTCCGCCCAGAAGGCGGTATCAAAGAAATCCTTTGCCGTATTCATACTCACATTAACTCCAACGCCACCGTGGCTATGGATGTAAGCGCAAGTTACAACCGAACTTCCCGGAATCCAAGAAAAATCTGCAAAAACTTGCGCCGACAGCAATCGCCGACACGAATCACCCCTGATTTGTGCCGGCGCAGTTCAGAATCGGCATCGCCGGCACGTTCTGTCGGGTTTCTGTGCCAAGGATAACCGCCGTTGGCACAAACGTTCATCGCCGCGTCACCAGCAAAAGAGCCTGGCGGTCGTATCCGTACCGTCATTTAGCTGTTGCTTAATCAACATGTGATAAATTGCTTTTTTGCGTTTGCGTATTTGATAAATGTGTATATCTTTGTGCAGTTAATGTAGATCAAGGGAGAAAACCTTGATAAATTGGTGAGGAAAGAGCACCGGAACCGGTAAGGTGAAGGTGCTCTTAATTTGACTAAGTCGGGCTGGTACTGAGGAGGATCCTTTCTTTCGTTCTTGATTCACCAATTTACATTAACTTATGAGCGTTATGATAACGATCTGCTTTTACGTACGGGGTACGTATGGCACTCCTGTGTTCGTCCGCGCCTACTGGCGCAGGCGGCATGGCCGCAAGGAGTTCGTGCGGGCGCATTGGCGCTATCGCCGATGATCCTGTGCGACTGAAGTGATATACTGCACGAAGCCCGGCTGGGAGCCGTCTTTGCAAAAAGGCGGCTCTTTTTGAGACGCCGTCCAGACCAGAGTGATAAATTGCTTTTTTGCGGGTGCGTTTATGAAAATTAATTATATATTTGCAACCGTATTGTTGATCAAGGTATTCTTGATCAAAGGAAGAAGGAAAGAGCACCGGAACCAGCGGGTGAAGGTGCTCTTAATTTGATAAAGTCGGGTGGGTACTGAGGAGGATCCTTTCTTTCGTTCTCGACTTCTTCCTTATACAATACTTTTTATGGACGTCAAGATAACGATCCTGCTCTGCGTACAAGGTGCGCATGGCACTCCTGTGTTCGTCCGCGCCTACTGGCGCAGGCGGCATGGCCGCAAGGAGTTCGTGCGGGCGCATTGGCGCTAACGCCGATGATCCTGTGCGACTGAAGTGATATACTGCACGAAGCCCGGCTGGGAGCCGTCTTTGCAAAAAGGCGGCTCTTTTTTGAGATGCCGGTTCAAGCCCGGCATGATGGGGAGGGGGCGGGGCTTAGCGGGCGGAGAAGGCAAGGCGGACGACGAAGGAACGTTCGGCGGCGACGCGGCCTTCGGCGTACCAGACGGCGTCGGCGGCGCTGGCTCCGGGGTTGTGGCCGAGGAAGAAGTCGACGGTTTCGCCGGGATGGATCTCTCGGTAGTAACCTACCTGGATGTCGGTCAGCTGATGCGACGACAAGTATTTGAAGCCCAGCAGGTCGGCGGCCCATTGGGGATAGAAGCAGTTGTTGACGTGACCGTTGGAGTCGAGGTCGGACCAGGCGGCCCGGCGGGAACCGGCGGGCGCCAGTTCGACGTCGGCCGGCACGAGGACCTTCGGGCAGAAGGGCAGCAGGTCTTCCTCTTCGGCAAAGCCTTCCGGATAAACCATTTCGCGGGAAACGCCGCGGCCTTCGAGCGCGATGACCGTCCAGGCCGAAGTCGCCCGCACCAGCGTGCCGCCCGCCGATCCGCCAACCAGCGCCGCGCCCGCGTCATCCGCCACGCGCAAAACGTAGTTGCGCTGGTACATCGGTCCGGTCCGGCCGCGGAACCAGGACTGTAGGACGAGGTCTTCGCCCCAAAGCGGCCAGCGGTCCACCACGATGTGCATCCGGTTGAGCGCCCAGAAGAGCCCGCGCTCGCGCAGGTCAGTATAACCGGCACCGCCCGCCGCCGAAGCGCGGTAGGTCAGCTCCTGCAACCGGCTCTGGAGCGCAAAAGGCTTGATCCGCCGGTCGAAATCCGTCTCGAAACTCTCGACGGTAAAAGGATAATTCAATATCATGACAAGAGAATGCCGAATACAGGCTCGATGCCGTATGCGGCGAGAGAAATCTCACGGAAAAGCTTCAGCTGCCCAGTGGCGGCATTCCGCTGATAGAACTGAATACAACGGCCATTTTTGCAGAAAATGACCATCTTTCCGCCCGGAAGGAAGAAGAAATCACGGACATGTGCGGCGGTCGGTTGGAAACCGGTCAGCCGGATTGTTCCGTCGGCCAGCACTTCGGCAATGACCAGGCCGTCGCCTCCGTTGCGCAACGTCGCATATAGGTGCCGGCCGTCGGGACTCAGCTGAATATCGCCACCAGCCTGTTCAGGGAAAGAGCCATAACCGACAGGAAGTTGCTGGAGCAGCAGCGGCCGGTCGCCCGGCGTTGTAAAGTCGGGCAACGCATATACGAGGATTTCGTTGCTCAACTCCGTCAGGACATAACCATGGCTGGCGTCGGGATTCAGCACCATGTGGCGCGGTCCGCTGCCGGCCGGAGCGGGGATGTCGAACAAGCGTTCCAAACGTAATGACCGGTCGAGCCGTCCGTCACAGAGCGGTCGCACTGTGCCGTCGAACATGCGCAGCACGTGAATGCAGTCGGAACCCAGATCGACGGCCATCAGGAGATTGCCCAATTGCACGAGATGGTGGATGTGCGAAGACATCTGGCGCTTCGGATCAGGGCCGCTGCCTTCGAATCGCATGACCTGAACGGCTGGTTCGACGCGGCCGGCCTGCACAGGGAAAACTGAGACGCTGCCACCCGAATAGTCGGCCGAAAGCAGCACGCCATTGTCCGGATCGCCACAATGGTTGTAATAACCGGGCAGGTAGAGCAGATGGCAGGGATCGGGAGACACGCCGCGAACCTCGGACCGCTGAGCGAAGCGACCCTGGGGCAGCAACTCGAAACTGCAGATGCCCGAGTTGTCGCCGCTCTCGATTTCGGCAAACAAAATACGCCTGTCTGGAGAAAGGGCCAGACAGGACGTATTTTCAGCCGGAAAGACATTCGTGCTGCGCACCTCGAACGAGGTGTCGTCCAGCTTGAGCAGCAGCATGCGCTGCCCGTAGGTCCCGACGATGAGTTCCATAAGGGTTTAGTCTTCGCGGATGGCTGCGATGCCCGGAAGATCCTTGCCCTCGATGGCTTCGAGCATGGCGCCGCCGCCGGTGGACACGTAGCTCACCTTGTCGGCGTAGCCCATCTGGTTGACCGCTGCGACCGAGTCGCCGCCGCCCACGAGCGTATAGGCGCCCTTGGCGGTTGCTTCGGCGAGAGCCTCGGCGATCTTCAGCGTACCGGTGGCGAAGTTCGGCATTTCGAAAACGCCGACAGGGCCGTTCCACAGCACGGTCTTGGAGTTGAGGATGATGTTCGTCCAGTTCTCGATTGACTTCGGGCCGGCGTCCATGCCCTGCCAGCCGTCCGGAATCTCATGCGAGGGAACGATCTGGACATTGGCGTCGTTGCTGAAAGCGTCTGCCACGCGGGTCTGCACCGAAAGCGAGAGGTTTACGCCTTTTTCCTTGGCAATCTTCATGATCTCGAGGGCGTCGGGAATCAGGTCGTCTTCGTGGAGCGAGTTTCCGATCTTGCCGCCTTCGGCCTTGATGAAGGTGTAACCCATACCGCCGCCGATGATCAGGTTGTCGACCTTGGTTACCAGATTCTTGAGCACCTCGAGTTTCGAGGAGACCTTCGAGCCGCCGATGATGGCGGTAAAAGGATGCTGAGCGTTCTTGAGCACGTTCTCGATGGCCTTGATCTCGCCTTCCATCAGGTAGCCGAACATCTTGTCGTTGGGGAAATACTTGGCGATGAGGGCCGTGGAGGCGTGGGCGCGGTGGGCGGTGCCGAAGGCGTCGTTGATGTAGCAGTCGGCGTAGGAGGCCAGCTTCTTGGTGAAGGCTTTCTGGCTTTCCTTGACGGCAGCCTTGGCGGCCTTCTTCTCCTCGTCGGTAGCATCTTCGGCCAGTCCGCGGGGCTTGCCTTCTTCTTCGGCGTAGAAGCGGAGGTTTTCGAGCACCAGCACTTCGCCCGGTTTGAGGGCGGCGGCCTGTGCGTCGGCCTGCATGCAGTCCGGTGCGAACTGTACCGGCACGCCGAGGCATTCGCTCACGCGGGGAAGAATGTGTTTCAGCGAGAATTTCTCAGCCGGTCCTTTCGGACGGCCAAGGTGCGACATGATGATCAGCGAACCGCCGCCTGCAAGCACTTTCTTGAGGGTGGGGATGGCGGCGCGGATGCGGGTGTCATCGGTAATTTCGAATTTGTCGTTCAACGGAACGTTGAAATCGACGCGGACAATGGCTTTCTTGCCACTGAAATCGTAAGTATCAATCTTTTTCATATCGTATAAAATGAATATGCTGTTTTAGTCGCGCTCGCTGTCCCGCCGCATGTCCTTCTCCTTGATGGTGTCGCGTTTGTCGAATTCGCGTTTGCCGCGGGCGAGCGCAATGTTGAGTTTGGCGTAGCCGTTGTCGGCGATGAACAGGCGGGTGGCGACGATGGTCAGGCCCTTCTCCTTGACGGCGCGGGCCAGTTTGCGGAGTTCTTTCTTCGTGAGCAGGAGCTTGCGGTCGCGCCGGGGGTCCTGGCGGCTGAACGCCGATCCCCACCAGTATTCGGCCACGTTCATGTTCTTCACATAGAGCTCGCCGTTCACGAAGTAGCACCAGCTGTCGACCAGCGAGGCCTTGCCGGCGCGGATCGACTTGATCTCCGTGCCGTTGAGGACGATACCGGCCGTGAAGTGTTCCAGGAATTCGTATTCGAATCCTGCCCGCTTGTTGCGGATCTCCACGGTGCTCTTTTTCTTCTCCTTCGCCATGACGGCACATATATTATAACCTGCAAATATAAGCAAAAGTAAAGGAATTGATTACCTTTGCCGTGCGACAATCTGACGATGGAAGAAGAAGACTATCTCAATCAATACGCTCAGCGGCTCCAGGATGGCCTCGTGCGACTTTGTACCGCCCGCGAAATGATGGGCGGCGTCCTGCTGGAGAACGACGACATCGAGAGCAAATTCACCGAAGAACTGGCCAGGCCTTATCTGACGGATGCCATCCGCGAATACCGGGAGTATCCAGAAGCGGCTGTAGCCTGGGCCGGCTACCTGGGCATGGCTGTCGCCAAACTCTGGGATGCCGACTGGCAGGCCTACCAGCAAGTGTCCTACGCCGACCTCCAGGGTCCGCGCGGCTTCGACGACATGGACGAACGGATCACGGCGCAGGTGCTGGGCTATGCGCTCGACAGCGAACCCGCCCGCCGCATCGCCGACTTGTTGTCGGCCTGCGCTGCTGAAGCCCTGGCGATGATTCGCCACGAGCACATCGAGCCCGCCAGTCCCCGCGCCTACTACGTCTTCGCCCGCACAGTCCAGGTCCTCTACCGCACCGGCGCCTCCATTGAACTCTTCCTGCTCGGCTACAAGCTCGAACGCCTCTGACCTTCTGGACCCGTCGGCACGAAAATGCGGCGAAATGTGTCGAGACCAGCGGTTTTGTCCTGTGCGGACACAAAAGTCGTAGAAAATGTGTCGGGGTACCGATTTTTATACTATCTTTACAATATCATTTTGATATTACAAAGATATGGAATCCAAAGAATTCGAATTCAAAGGCTTCAAGATGAGCGGCTTCGTGGCGCTTTTCCTGATTCTGGCCATCATCGTGGCCGATGTTCTCATCATTTCAAAAGCAGCGCAGGGAGCGAATCCCGAAGTGGCCATCGGGCTGACGATCCCCATCTCCTTCCTGCTGATCATCTTTCTGGGCATCGGCATGATGAAGCTGGAGCCCAACGAGGCCCGGGCGCTGGTCTTCTTCGGTAAATACTGCGGTACCTTCCGCCAGAACGGCTTCTGGTATGTCAATCCGCTGCTGACGAAGAAGAAGGTGTCGCTACGCGCCCGCAACTTCGACGCCGAAGCCATCAAGGTCAACGACAAGAGCGGCAACCCGATCATGATCGGCCTGGTGCTCGTCTGGCGCGTGAAGGACGTGTATAAGAGCCTCTTCGAGATTGACTCGCAGACCATGAGTACCCAGGGCTCGCTGAGCTCCACGATGAAAGCCTTCGAGAGTTTCGTCAAGGTGCAAGCCGACGCGGCGCTCCGCCAGGTGGCCGGCAACTACAACTACGACGAGAACAGCAATCCGGACGAGAACGACGTAACTCTGCGTTCCGGCGCCGACGAAATCAACGACGAGCTGACCCGTACGCTCAACGAGCGTCTCTCGATCGCCGGCATCGAGGCCATCGAGGCCCGCATCAACTACCTGGCCTATGCGCCGGAGATCGCCGCCGTCATGCTGCGCCGCCAGCAGGCCGACGCCATCATCGCCGCCCGCGAGAAGATCGTGGAAGGCGCCGTGTCGATGGTCAAGCTGGCCCTCGACCATCTGAAGGAAGAAGGCGTGGTGGAACTCGACGAAGAGCGCAAGGCCGCCATGGTGAGCAACCTGCTCGTGGTCCTCTGCTCGGAAGACAATGCCCAGCCGATCGTCAACGCCGGATCGCTGTACAACTGAAATGGCTAAGGAAGGGACCCGGAACTTTGTGCTGCGCGTAGATGCGCAGACGATGGATGCCCTCGAGCGATGGGCCGCCGATGAATACCGCAGCATCAACGGCCAGTTGCAGTGGATCATCGACGATGCCCTGCGCCGTGCCGGACGAAAAAAGGCCGACCCCCGCAGGGGTCGGCCAGATGCCGGGTCAAGCCCGGCATGACGGTTTTGATTCTTCAGACTGGGTCAAGCCCGGCATGACGGTTTTGATTCTTCAGACTGGGTCAAGCCCGGCATGACGTAGTCGGCAGAGCCCTGTCTAGAACGCATACCTCAGGCTGATGCCCACGTTGGGATCGAAGCCGCGGTAGTTGCCGAAGAAGTTGAAGATCGGACGGAAGTCGAGGGCGATCTGGAAGGGAGCGTCGAACTGATAGTCGAAGCCGACCTGTCCGCCGGCACCCATGCTGAAGCCGTTCCAGTGCGGAATGCTGAACTGGACGGCCGGGCCGCCGTAGATGCCGAAGCCACCGGCCAGGAACCAGTGCCAGTGAAAGGCCAGGGTCAGGGCAGGGCCAAAATACATGTAACGCTCGTCATCGGTGTTTTTCTTGTAATGGCTGCCGAAGCGGAAACCGAGGTCCATCTCAAGACGGTTGATGTCGTTTAAGAAGGCCTGTGCGGAAACCTCCGTGGTGAAGGCGGCGCCGTAGCCGACGCGCACACCGGTCGTGATGTCGTAGTCCTGTGCCTGGACTGCGAAGTTCAGGGCCAGCAGGGCGACGAGGGAGAGAAGTAATTTTTTCATGGTATAGGTATTTGTTGATTATTCAACGTTGGTGACAAGGTTGCGGTCGCCGTAGCCGTTGTCGACGCGGCTGACGGCCGGCCAGAGCTTCTTCTCGCGGATCCATTCGAGCGGGAAGGCGGCCTGCGTACGGGAGTACGGGTGCGACCAGGTGTCGGCGCAGACTTCCGCTTCGGTATGCGGCGCCATGCGGACCGGGTTGTCCTCGGCGTCGAGGCGGCCGGCCTTGATGTCCTCGCATTCCGCCACGATGGTCTTGAGGGTCTCCACGAAGCGGTCGAGTTCGCTGAGCGGCTCGCTCTCGGTCGGCTCGATCATCAGGGTCTCGTGGACCGGGAAGGAGAGCGTCGGAGCGTGGAAGCCGAAGTCCATGAGGCGTTTGGCCACGTCAGTGGCGTCGACGCCATACTCGGCCTTGAAGTGGCGCAGGTCGATGATGCACTCGTGGGCGACGCGGCCTGTGGCGCCCGTGTAGAGCGTCCGGAGTTCCGGCATCAGGCGCGCCGACATGTAGTTGGCGTTGAGGATGGCAATCTGCGTGACCTTGCGGAGGCCGTCCGCGCCGAGCATCTTGATGTAGGCGTGGGTGATGGGCAGGAGCAGCGGGCTGCCGTACGGCGCCGCGCTGACGGCGTCCATGCCCGCGCCGCCACATTCGCTGACCACCGGATGGCCCGGCAGATACGGCTTGAGGGCCGCGGTGCAGCAGATCGGGCCGACGCCCGGACCGCCGCCGCCGTGCGGCATGGCGAAGGTCTTGTGCAGGTTGAGGTGGCACACGTCCGCGCCGATGTAGCCCGGATTGGTGAGGCCCACCTGGGCGTTCATGTTGGCGCCGTCCATGTAGAGGAGGCCGCCGTGGCGGTGGATGATGTCGACGATCTCGCGGATGCGGACCTCGAACACGCCGTGCGTGGACGGGTAGGTGATCATCATGCCGGCCAGGGTGTCGCCGGCCTCGGCGGCTTTCGCAGCCAGTTCCTCGACGTCGATGTTGCCGTGGTCGTCGCAGCCGACCAGCACGATGTCGAAGCCGGCCATGGCGGCGGAGGCGGGGTTGGTGCCGTGGGCGGAGGTCGGGATGATCATCACGCGGCGGGCCGCACCGCCGTTGGCGTTGAGGTAGCGCCGGATGGTCATCAGGCCTGCGTATTCGCCGGCAGCGCCGCTGTTGGGCTGCAGCGAGCAGGCGTCGAAGCCGGTGATGACGGCCAGGTCGTGCTCGAGTTCATGGATGAGCTGCAGGGTGCCTTCCGCCTGGTCGGCCGGTGCGTACGGGTGCAGGTTGGCGAATTCGCTCCAGCTGAGCGGGAGCATCTCAGCTGCGGCGTTGAGCTTCATGGTGCAGCTGCCCAGCGGAATCATGGAGTGGGCGAGCGAGATGTCCTTGCGCTCCAGCATCTTGATGTAGCGCATCATCTCGGTCTCGGAGTGATAGGTATTGAAGACGGCCTGGGTCAGGATCGGCGTCTCGCGGCGCATGAAGGCCGGGGTCGAAGGCACGCTGGCGCCGGACGGGCAGCCGAAGACCTGGCAGATGGCGAGGGCCTCTTCACGGTTGGAGAGCTCGTCGAAGGAGAGCTGTACCGTGCGGGCATCCGGATAGTAGAAGTTGAATCCCAGGGCCAGGGCTTTCTCGCGGATGGCGGCGGCATCGACATCGCACACGCGGATGGTGTCGAAGAAGTTTTCGGCGGCGAGCTTGTAGCCGGCTTCCTTGAGCTTGGCTGCCACCACATGCGCATAGCCGCAGGCATTCATGGCGATTTCCGTGATGCCCTGCGGGCCGTGCCACACGGCGAACATGCCGGTCATGGTGGCCATCAGGGCCGTGGCGGTGCAGATATTGGAAGTGGCTTTCTCGCGTTTGATGTGCTGCTCGCGGGTCTGGAGGGCCAGGCGGACGGCACGTTCGCCGAGACGGCCCACGGAGATGCCGATGATGCGGCCCGGGAGGTTGCGTTTGTATTTGTCGGCGCAGGCCATCCAGCCGGCGGTCGGACCGCCGAAGCCCATGGGCAGGCCGAAGCGCTGGGCGGTACCGCAGGCGATGTCGGCGCCCCAGGCGGCAGGCTCCTTGAGCACAGCCAGGGCGAGCAGGTCGCACCAGGCGGCCACGAGGCAGCCGGCGGCGTGGGCTTTCGCGCAGAAGTCCGTATAGTCGCGGACCTCGCCGTCGGCGGCGGGATACTGCACGAGCGCGCCGTAGCATTTGTCTTCGAAGACATAGTCAGCCGCTTTGCCAGTATGGATCTCGATGCCCAGTCCGCTGGCGCGCGTACGCAGGACGGAAAGGACGTTGGGGAAGATGTCTTCGTCGACGAAGACCACGTTCTTGCCGGCCTTGACGGCGTCGCGGGGCCGGAGCTCGAACATCATGCGCATGGCCTCGGCGGCCGCCGTGGCGTCGTCGAGCATCGAGCAGTTGGCCAGCGAGAAGCCGGTGAGCGAGGAGATCATCGTCTGGAAGTTGATGAGCGCCTCGAGGCGTCCCTGCGAGATTTCGGCCTGGTACGGCGTGTAGGAGGTGTACCAGCACGGGTTTTCAAACACGTTGCGGGTGATCACGGCCGGGGAGGCGGTGCCGTAGAAACCCAGTCCGATGAGCGAGCGGAGATTGCGGTTCTTCGCGGCGATGGCCTTGAGGCGGGCCAGATAGTCGTGCTCGCTGAGCGCGGGGTCGAGTTTCAGGGGTTCTTTCAACAGGATATCTTGCGGAACGGTCTGGCCGGTCAGCTCGTCGAGCGACGATACACCCAGGACTTCGAGCATCTGCTTCTCTTGGGAAGGTCTCGGTCCATTGTGTCGGTTGGCAAAATTAAGCGGCATAGGTATAATGTTAGGATGTGTTATGGCAATCAATCTACAAATTTAATCAATTTTTCTCATTGATATTTCTTTTGGTCGAGGTCGAGTCGCAGGTAGATGAAAAGCAGGATGGAGAAGGCCCAGAGCGACGAGCCGCCATAGCTGAGCATCGGCAGCGGGATGCCGATCACAGGCATCAGGCCGATGGTCATGCAGATGTTGATGAGCACATGCATCAGCAGGCAGGCCGCCACGCACCAGCCGTAGATCCGTGCGAAATGGTCGCGCTGCTTCTCCGCCGAAGCGATCAGGCGCAGGATGAGCGTCAGGTAGGCCGCCAGGACGGCCAGCGTGCCGACCAGGCCCCATTCCTCGCCGATCGTGCAGAAGATGAAGTCGGTGCTCTGTTCGGGGACGAAGTCGAAACGGGTCTGGGTGCCGCCCAGGAAACCCTTTCCGGTGAGGCCGCCCGAACCGATGGCCACCAGCGACTGGTGGACGTTGTAGCCCACGCCCATCGGGTCCTCCTTGATGCCCAGCAGCACTTCGATGCGGGCGCGCTGGTGGTCCTTGAGTACCTTGGTGAAAACCATCTCCACCGAAAAGATGACCAGCAGGCCCAGCAGGAAGCCCAGCATCAGGTTGCGGAGCGGCCTGCGGCGCTGGAACCAGAAGACCAGGGCCAGCACCACCGCGACCGTGCCGGTCAGCAGGGCCAGCCAGGTCGCCGGCTCGAAACGGTTCAGGGGAGCGAGGGCGTCCAGCTGCAGCAGCCGCGGCAGGAAAGCCAGCAGCGTGACGGCCACTGCCGTAAGGATGCCATAGAGCAGGGGTTTCCGGATATAGAACCCGAAGGCCACGCCCGTCATGCCCAGCAGCACCAGCACGGCGACAAAAGGTGAGCAGACCAGCGTGAGGATGAAAAACAGGATGACCAGCAGGCCGATGACCAGCAGCCACCCCGTCATGCCTTCGCGGTAGCAGACCAGCAGGTAGCCCAGGTACACCAGCGCCGACCCTGTCTCTTTCTCCAGCAGGATGGCCAGCATGGGCAGCGCCAGGACCACGGCGATGCGCAGGGCATCGCGGAACTTGCTGAAGCTGAAGCCGTATTTGCTCATGAGCTGGGCCAGCAGCAGCGACGTGGCGATCTTGGAAAACTCGGCCGGCTGCAGGCGGAAGGGGCCGATGGCGAACCACGATTTCGAGCCGTTGACCTCCACGCCCACGAAGGCGACGGCCACCAGCAGCAGGACCATCAGGCCGTAGAACGGCCAGGCGATGGTCGGGTAAAGGCTGGAAGGGATCACGAAAAGGATGAGGAAGCCCAGCGTCAGCGCGGTGGCGACCCAGATCAGGTCCATGACATATTTTTCTTTCAGGCTGAACACGAAGCCTTCTTCCGAGACGGAGGAGGCGTAGATGTTCATCCAGCCGAAGATCACCAGCACCAGCCAGATGCCTGCGATGACCCAGTCGATTTTCTTGTAGCTGGTATCTTCCATGGCCTAGCGCTTGACTTTGACTTTATGGAGGAGGTTTCCGTCGAATACGCGCTGTTCCAGTGCCTTGCGCTCCGGAGCAATCTCCCCGTTGAGGTATTTCTCGACCAGGAGCGAGGCGATGGGGGCGGCCCAGGTGGCGCCGAAGCCGCCGTTCTCGACGTAGGCCACGACGGCGATCTTCGGGTCGTCTTTCGGGGCGAAGGTGATGAAGACGGAATGGTCGTCGCCGTGCGGATTCTGGGCCGTGCCCGTCTTACCGCAGGCGATGACGCCGGGGATGCGGGCGATGGTCGCGGTGGCGCCGCCGCCCGTGTAGTTGATGGCCATCTCCATGCCCTTGACGATGTCTTCGAAATGGGTGGTGTCGACCATGGTGTAGTGCCGCTCCTTGAAGCGCTCGTCGATGGGACATGCGGGCGTGTCTTTCTGCAGGTGCGGGGTGTAGAACCAGCCCCGGTTGGCGATGGTGGCGGCCAGGTTGGCCAGGTGCAGCGGCGTGCAGCCGATCTCGCCCTGGCCGATTGACAGCGAGATGATGGAGAGGGATTTCCAGCGGTCCTTGCCATGGATGCGGTCGTAGCGTTCAGCCGTGGGCATGGTGCCTGCCTTCTCGCCCGGGATGTCGGTGTCGAGCTTGCGCCCGAAGCCGAAACTCTCCGTGTATTCCTTCCATTTTTCAAATCCCTCCCGGACCGAGCCGTATGCCGGATTGTCGATGATCGAACGGAACACGTAGCAGTAGTAGGCGTTGCACGACATCATGATGGACTGGTACATGTCGATGGGACTCTGGTGCCCGTGGCAGCCCACCCGGAGGTTGCCCACCACGTAACCGCGGTTGCAGCCGTAGAGGGTGTTGGGCGTGAGCACGCCTTCCTGCAGGCCGATCAGGCCGTTGACCAGCTTGAACACGCTGCCCGGCGGCTGGGGCGACTGGACGGCCCGGTTGAACATCGGCTTGTAGGGGTCCCGGACGATGTCCTTGTAGTGCTTGCTGATGTCGGCGAGCTGACTGACGTCGATGCCTGGGCTTGAAACCATGGTGAGGATTTCGCCCGTGGCGGGCTCGATGGCCACCAGCGAGCCTACCTTGTTCTTCATCAGCTGTTCCCCGTAGGCCTGAAGGACCCCGTCGATGGTGGTGGTCACGTCGGTGCCGGCAATGGCTTCCTTGTCATACTCGCCGTCTTCATAGCGCTCCTTGATGCGGCCGTGGGCGTCGCGCAGGTAGATGTTGTAGCCCTTTTCGCCGCGCAGCAGCGTCTCGTAGGACTCTTCCATGCCGGTCTTGCCGATATAGTCGCCGCTCTTGTATTCGGGGTGGTCTTTCAGGTAGGCCGGATCGACTTCGGAGATGTAGCCGTAGAGGTTGCCGCCGCCGGCGTGGGGATAGGAGCGGGACGTGCGCCGCACGCCGTAGAAGCCGGGGAACTGGTAGTTCTTCTCGATGAACATGTTGTACTGCTCGCTGGTCACCTGGCGGCAGAAGACCAGGCTCTGGTAGCCGATGCGGCGCCGGTAGCGGCGGTATTCGCGGAACTTGTCGTGGACGAAGGCCGTGTCGAGCTCGAAGATCCGGCAGAAGGCCAGGGTATCGAAGGGTTTCACGTCGAAGGGCGTGACCATGATGTCGTAGGTCAGCTTGTTGTCGACGAGCACGTCGCCGTTGCGGTCGAGGATGCGTCCCCGGGCCGGATAGAGCGTCTCATACTTGAGCGCGTTGTTCTCGGCCGTGACGCGGTACTCCTTGTCGAGGATCTGGACCTGGAACAGCCGGAACGCGATCACCGCGAAGGCGATGACGATGGCGGTGACCAGGATGCCGCGGCGGTTCTTGAAGTTGTCCATGGCTCAGCTCCGGCGTTGGAAGGCGTAGCCCAGCAGCAGGCCCAGCGCGGTGCTGGCAAGGGTGCTGGCGACGAATTTGACCAGGATGAACCCGAAGGGACGGACGCTCACGCAGTCGAGCAGGATGTAGGCGGCCAGGTAGATGCCGGTCAGGATGAGCAGGTATTTGAGATACTTGCCGAATCCGGCGTCACGCAGGAGCGGGATCCAGGTCTCGTCGTGCCGGTCGTTGTTGATGATCCTGCGGTAGAGCAGGCGGCGCGGCGCTGCGGCCACGACGGCGGCGAAGGCGTTGAGGCCGAGGACGCCGGCCGAAAGCCAGTCGAGCAGCAGCCCCAGCCCGAAGGCGGAAAGCAGCACGATGTGGGGCGTGCGCTGCACGGGAAGCTGCAGGATCAGGAACGGCATCAGGCTGAGCATGATCCAGGGACCCAGGTTCACGTAGTTGGAGATGACCAGCTGCAGCAGGAACACCAGCACGAAGAAGAGGATGCTATGGGACTTGTTCATAGAGTTCTTCGATTTCGGGTTGGTGGTTGTTCCGGACCACGTAGACGGTGTGGAGGGTGCGGAAATCCTCGAACAGCGCTACGTCCAGTTCCTGGGAAGATCCCTGGCTGACCCTGGCCGTGACGACGCTGCCGACGGGGATGTCGGGCGGATAGATGGTGGAATAGCCGCTGGTGAGCACGGTGTCTCCCGGCGCGGCCTGGACGTGTACGGGAATCTCCTGCAGGAGCATGCGGTCGGGCCGGATGCCGGGCCAGGTCATCGGCCCGAAGGCACCGCTGCCGGCCAGCTTGGCGCTGACCGTCTGTCCGGCGCCCAGCACGGAGATGACGTAGGCGTAGTGGTCGCCCACGGCGCCGATGATGCCGACGACGCCGCGTGCCGTGATCACGCCCAGCCCGGGTTCCACGCCGTCTTTGCTGCCGCGGTCGATGACCAGGTGGTTGTGCTGGCGGTCCACGGTGTTCTTGACGATGGTCGCGCTGAGATAGCTGAAATCAGGCTCCACGAGGAAGACGGCGCTGTCGAGCTGCCGGTCGGCTGCCTGATAGCGGGCCAGCCGCTGCTGCAGGAGCAGGTTTTCGGCCACGAGGCGCTCGTTTTCCGAACGGAGGTTGAAGAACGAGCTGATGTTGCTGGTGCGGGTCCAGCCCCAGGCCTGGATATCGCGTGCGGTCCCCAGGATCCTGAACCGTTGCACGACACCGTTCTCCACCACGAGCAGGATGGAGAGCGATGCGAGGACGAGGAACAGGAGGATGGCGGAAATCGTTGAAAGGAGACCGCTGCGGTTGTTCATCGCATGAGGAAGGGATAATTCGGGTTCTTCAGGGCGATGCGGGTACCCCGGGCCACGGCGCGGAGCGGGTCTTCCGCCACGTGGAAGGGGATGTTGATCTTCTTGGACAGACGCGTGTCAAGACCGCGGAGCAGCGCGCCGCCGCCCGTCAGGAAAATGCCGTTGCGCACGATGTCGCTGTAGAGCTCCGGCGGGGTGTTCTCGAGGACGCTGAGCACGGCAGCTTCGATCTTGGCGATCGACTTGTCGAGGCAGTGCGCGATCTCCTGGTAGGTCACCGGTGCTTCGACCGGATGGACGGTCATCAGGTTCGGGCCTTTCACGATGAAGGGCTCCGGCTCTTCTTCGAGTTCGGAAATGGCGGAGCCGACATGGATCTTGATCTGTTCGGCGGTCGGTTCGCCGATGCGGATGTTGTACTGCTGCCGCATGTATTGCTGGATTTCGCTGGTGAACACGTCGCCGGCGGTCTTGATGCTCTCGTCGGCCACGATGCCGCCGAGGGAGATGACGGCCACCTCGGTGGTGCCGCCGCCGATGTCGACGATCATGTTGCCGGCCGGGGCGATGACGTCGAGGCCGATGCCGAGGGCGGAGGCCATCGGCTCGAAGATCATCTGGACGTCACGGCCGCCGGAATGCTCGGCGGCGTCGCGGACGGCGCGCTTCTCCACTTCCGTCGATCCGGAAGGGATGCCGATGACCATGCGGAGGCTGGGCGAGAAAAAGCTGCGCTTGGGGTTGATCATCCGGATGAACTCGCGGATCATCTGCTCGGAAGCGTCGAAGTCTGCGATCACGCCGTCTTTCAGGGGACGGATGGTCTTGATGTTCTGGTTCTCTTTGCCCTGCATGGCCTTGGCCTTGGTTCCCACCGCCATGCATCTGCCGGTAAGTTTGTCGATGGCGACAATGGAAGGTTCGTCGATGACCTTCTTGTCATTCATGAAAATGACGGTGTTGGCCGTTCCGAGGTCGATAGCAAGTTCCTGCTGCAAGAAAGAAAATCCCATATTGTATGACTATTTGAATCGGTTTGTTAAGAGATACAAAAATAGGAATATTCTCGGGATTATTCGCTAAATTTGTCAAGCAGTTTTTTAACGAGTTATACACATGAAACGATACGCGGTCATCGTCGCTGGTGGACAGGGTGTCCGGATGGGGGCCGACCGGCCCAAGCAGTTTTTGGAAATCGGCGGGAAACCCATCCTGCGCCATACCATCGAACGTTTCCAGGCCTACGATCCGAAGATCGACATCATCCTGGTCCTGCCGGAGGCGCAGAAAGACTGGTGGCGGGATTACTGCCGTCAGACGGGTTTCCTGGAGCGGTACACCATGGTATCGGGCGGCATCACCCGATTTCATTCCGTGCAGAACGCCCTGCGCTTCGTCTCCGACGACGGAAGGGTGGCCATCCACGACGGCGTACGGCCGCTCTTGTCGGCCGCGCTGCTGGAACGCTTGTTTGAAGCTGCTGAAAAATATCCGGCCGTGATTCCGGCCGTCCCCGTGGTGGAGTCTGTGCGGCGGAAGGAGGATGAGGAAGTCTCCGTCCCTGTCAGCCGCGACGGGCTGGTGCTGGTCCAGACGCCCCAGCTCTTCGATGCCCGCTTATTGAAAGATGCTTACCGGCAGCCGTTCTCGCCGGCCTTCACCGACGACGCTTCCGTATTCGAAGCCGCAGGCGGAACGGTGCATATCGTTCCCGGCGACCGGATCAACCTGAAGATCACGACGCCGGACGATCTGGGCCTGGCCGCGGCGCTGCTCGCTATTTCTTCTTCTGCGACGGCCCTTTGACGTAGTCGTAGTCCTTGACCCAGACCTGCCGTTCGATAGCCTGGTCGAGGGAGACCATGGTCTCGGTCTTGCCGATGCCAGGAATGTTCTGGATGGTATCGATGAGGATATTCATCAGGTGATCCTGGTCGAAGCAGTACACTTTCAGGAGCAGCGAGTGCTGGCCGGTTACGAAATGACACTCGACGACTTCGGGAATCTTCCGGAGCGCCTCGATCACCTTGGGGTAGGCATTGGCTTCCGCCAGGGAGACGCAGATGAAGACACAGACGTTGAGACCGAGTGCCTGGGGTTTGACGAGCAGACGGGAGCCCGTGATTACACCGGCGTTCTCCATCTTTTTTACCCGCTGGTGGATGGCGGCTCCGGAAACGCCGCATTCACGGGCGATTTCCAGGAAAGGCATCCTTGCGTTTTTCACGAGAAAGGCCAGGATTTTCTGGTCGATTTCGTCTACTTGAAAATCAATTCTTGCCATAACAGCAGCAAAAATAGCAATTTGTATTTTTGCTGCCAAGAAAAAACAGATATTTTTTCGAAAAAACTTACAAATTGTAAGTTCTACTTCTTGCGCGCCTTGGCGATGAGGTCCTGGCAGGCCTCCTCCGTGAGGGTGGCAGGGTTGGTTTTCCGGGGTATCTTATAATTTTCTTTCCCCTGTTTGAGGTACGGACCGTAGCGGCCGTTGAGAATCTGGATGCCGGAAGCCGGGAATTCGGCGATCACTTTCTTCTCTTCCTGCTCTTTCTTGCCCTCGATCAGCGCGATGGCCTGGGCCTCGGTAATCGTGTAGGGATCCTGTCCTTTGGCCAGCGACACGAACTTGCCGTCGTATTTCACATAGGGGCCGAAGCGGCCGATGGCAGCCGTGATCTCGGCGTCGCCGTAGTGCCCGACCACGCGGGGCAGGGAGAAGAGCTGCAAGGCGTCCTCGAGCGTGACCGATTCGATGAGCTGGCCTTTCTTCAGGCTGACGAATTGCTTGTCAGGATCGTCGTTGTCGCCTTTTTGGAGCAGGGGACCGAAACGGCCGATGCGGGCCGTGATCGGCTTTCCGGTGGCGGGATCGTTGCCGATGAAGCGCTCGGAATGCGTATGTTCACGGTCCTGGAAACTGCCTTCCACTTCCTGGTGGAACGGACCGTAGAAGTCGCTGATGACCTTGTCCCAGTCCAGCTTGCCCTTGGCTACCTTGTCGAACGACTCTTCCACCTGGGCGGTGAAGCCGTAGTTGAGGATGTCGGCGAAGTTGGCGGCCAGGAAGTCGGTCACCACCATGCCGATGTTTTCGGGCAGGAGTTTCTTTTTCTCGGCGCCGACCATCTCACGCTTGAAGCTGTGGGTCACCACGCCGTCCTTGAGCGTCAGGGTAGCCAGCTGGTGTTCCGTGCCGGGCTTGTCGCCCTTGATGATATAACCGCGTGTGGTGATGGTGCTTACGGTCGAAGCGTAGGTGGAAGGACGGCCGATGCCGAGTTCCTCGAGTTTCTTGACCAGGCTGGCCTCGCTGTAGCGCGGCGGATGCGGGGTGTATTTTTCCTGGGCGGTGATGCTGTCGCAGCGGAGGGTCTGGCCCGGCTCCATGCGGGGGAGGACGGCCTGCACCTCTTCTTCCTCATCGTCGTGGCCCTCGATATAGACTTTCAGGAAACCGTCGAACAGGATCTGCTCACCGGAAACGAGAAACTTTTCGGCAAGGCTGTCGGAGCAGATGGTGACGTCGGTCTTTTCAACGCGCGCGTCGGCCATCTGGCAGGCGACGGTGCGTTTCCAGATGAGGTTGTACAGCTTTTTCTCTGTCGCGGTGCCTTCGATCTCGAGATTGCTCACATAGGTCGGGCGGATGGCTTCGTGGGCCTCCTGGGCACCTTTGACGCGGGTGTGGTAGTTGCGGGTCTTGGAGTATTCTGCGCCGTAGAGCCGGGTGACGGTCTCTTTCGTGGTGCCGATGGCCAGCGAGGAGAGGTTCATGGAGTCGGTACGCATGTAGGTGATCAGACCGGCCTCGTAGAGGCGCTGGGCGATCGACATGGTCTGGCTGACGGAGAACCCGAGCTTGCGGGCGGCTTCCTGCTGCAGGGTGGAGGTGGTGAACGGCGGTGCCGGGGAACGGTGCGCTTCTTTCTTGTCGATGGCGCCGACACGGAAACTGGCGCCTTTGCAACGTTCCAGGAAGGCACGGGCTTCTTCCTCGGTGTCGAACTTGCGGTCGAGGAGGGCGTGGACGGGCTTTCTCGATCCTTCCGGCAGGAAGACGCCTTCCACGCGGAAGAAAGGCTTGCTGTCGAATGCGGCGATTTCGCGTTCGCGGTCTACGATGAGCTTCAGGGCCACCGACTGGACGCGGCCGGCCGAGAGCTTCGGCTGGATCTTTTTCCAGAGGATGGGGGAGAGCTCGAAACCGACGAGGCGGTCGAGGACGCGGCGGGCCTGCTGTGCCTTGACCAGGTTCATGTCGATGTCGCGCGGGTTCTCGATGGCTTCGAGGATGGCGGGCTTGGTGATCTCGTGGAAGACGATACGGCGTGTCTTTTCGACAGGCAGGCCGAGGGTTTCTGACAGGTGCCAGGCAATGGCCTCTCCTTCACGGTCTTCATCGGATGCCAGCCAGACGGTCTGGGCCTTCTGGGCGGCGGCGCTCAGCTCGGCCACCGTCTTCTTCTTGTCGGAAGAAATCTCGTACTGGGGCTCGAAACCGTTTTCGATGTCGATGCCCAGCCCGTTTTTCTTCAAGTCCCGGATGTGTCCGAAACTGGATTTTACCGTATATCCTTTTCCGAGAAACTTCTCAATCGTCTTGGCCTTGGCCGGAGACTCCACAATGACTAAATTCTCTCCCATCTCGTGCATTTTTGTTTTGGGAGTGCAAAGTAAGGGATAATCGAGCGAACTTTCCAAATCTTTTTTCCTAAATTTGCACGATTGTTGAACCTCACGGCAGGCTTTAACGTAGTTAAAAACATGAATGCATCGCTGCAGAAAAAAATAACCAAGTGGTTCTGGATCCTGATCTTCGTCCCGATCGTCGGATTGCTCCTCGCGCTCCTGCTGGTGGCGCTGTTCGCCAAGATCCCGTCGTTCGAGCAGATCGAGAATCCCGACAGCAACCTGGCCACCCTGCTGATCTCCGAAGACGGCAAGGTGATCAATACCTATCATATTGAAAACCGTTCGTACGTCAGTTACGACGAGATTCCGAAGCACATCATCGATGCGGCGGTCGCCACCGAAGACGCCCGCTTCTACCGCCATTCGGGCATCGACTTCCGCGGCCTGGGCCGCGTGGCGGTCAAGACCCTGCTCCTGGGCGACTCGTCGCAGGGTGGCGGCAGCACCATCACCCAGCAGCTTGCCAAGACCCTCTATCCCCGCCAGGACGTGAGCAGCAAGATTCCCGGCGGACGCCAGCTCAAGATGATCGGCATCAAGCTGAAAGAGTGGATCACCGCCGTCAAGATCGAGCGCAACTATACCAAGGAGGAGATCGTGACCATGTATCTCAACCAGATCTTCTTCGGCGGGAACGCCTACGGCATCAAGGCAGCCGCCAACACCTTCTTCGCCAAGGATCCCTGCGACCTGACTGTCGAGGAGGGCGCCTGCCTGGTGGGCATGGTCAACAAGCCCACCCGCTACAACCCCGCCATCAATCCCGAGCAGTCGCTTGCCCGGCGCAACCATGTGCTCCGCCAGATGGAGAAATACGACTATCTTTCGAAGCACGAGCTCGATTCCATCGTCCAGATTCCCATCGTGGTGACCTACCGCCAGCAGGACCACAACTCCGGTTACGGGCCGTATTTCCGCGACATGCTCCGCAAGTTCATGAATGCCACCCAGCCCAAGCGCTCATCCTATGCACAGGAAGAAGACTACCGGGCTGATTCCCTAGCCTGGAAGGACAATCCGCTCTACGGCTGGCTCAACAAGAACCGCAAGCCCGACGGCACGCAGTACGACCTTGACCGGGACGGCCTCCGCATCTATACCACCCTCGATTCGCGCATGCAGAAATATGCCGAGGAGGCCGTGGCCCAGCACCTCGGGAAAGAGCTCCAGAAAACGCTGAACAACGAGCTCAGGTACCGCAACCATTTCCCCTTCTCCAACGACGTGACCAAAGAAGAAGTCGACCGGCTGATGCGCAACGGACGGCGCTGGAGCGACCGCTATCGCGAGATGAAGGCGGCGGGCGCGTCCGAGGCCGAGATCACGAAGGCTTTCGACGAGCCGGTGCAGATGCGGGTCTTTGCCTGGAACCAGAAAGGCTATGTCGATACGACCATGACGCCCAACGACTCCATCCGCTACTACAAGTCGTTCCTTCGCGCGGCGCTCGTGGCCATCGAGCCCAACACCGGCAACGTGAAGGCCTATGTCGGCGGACCGGACTACCATTATTTCAAATATGACAACGTGGGGCAGGGCAAGCGGCAGGTCGGTTCGACCTTCAAGCCCTTCCTCTATACCCTGGCCATGCAGGAAGGCTACACGCCCTGCGACAAGGTGGCCAATACGACCTATACTATCGACGTGAACGGCACCGACTGGGCGCCGAAGAGCGAAGTGGACGACCGCATCGTCACGCTCAAGTGGGGCCTTACCAACAGCCGCAACAACATCTCGGCCTATCTGATGAAACAGTTCGGGCCCTTTGCGCTGGTGGACCTCTGCCGCAAGATGGGCATCAGCAGCTATCTCGATCCGGTGGTTTCGCTCTGTGTGGGTTCGTGCGACCTCTCCGTGATGGAGATGGTGGCGGCCTACAACACCTATCCTGGCCGCGGCGTCTACTGCTATCCGAATTTCGTGACACGCATCGAAGACAATACCGGCAACGTGCTGGCCACGTTCTCGACGCGGAAACGCGAGGCCATCAGCGAGATCACGGCCTACAAGATGATCAACATGATGCAGGGTGTGGTGAACGATGGTACGGCGGGCCGCATCCGCTGGCGCTACAACATCCAGGGTGACATCGCCGGCAAGACCGGTACCACCAACGACAACTCCGACGGCTGGTTCATCGGCTACACGCCGAAGCTGACGACGGGTGTCTGGGTGGGTGCCGAAGACCGTCAGGTCCACTTCACGAGCACGGCGCTCGGCGGCGGCAACAACATGGCTCTGCCCATCTGGGCCATCTTCATGCAGAAGGTCTATGCCGACAAGTCGATCCCGATGGGCCCGGAAGACGTGTTCGTGGCGCCGCTCGGCTGGACTGCCGGGCAGCTCTGCGACGGCTCGGCCGACGATGCGACCGACGCCTCCTCCGCGTCCTCCAATGATTATTTCAACTAGAATGAAAAAAATAGCATTGATTTATGGCGGCGACTCCTCCGAGTGGGGAATTTCCGTCCTCAGCGGCAAGTTCGTGGCCGGCTGTCTCGATCCGCAACGCTATGAAGTGACGGAGCTGCTGCTCCGGGGCGGCCAGTGGTCGGTCTGCGATCCGGCCGTGAAAGACGTGGCCGTGCCGGTCAAGCCCTTCATCCCTTCCGATTTGAAACATTTCGACGTGGCGATGATCATGATCCATGGCACGCCGGGCGAGAACGGTATCCTGCAGGCGGAGCTGGAGAAACATGGTGTCCCGTTCACGACCTGTTCTTCGCGTGTGGCGGCGCTGACCTTCGACAAGCATGCTTGCAAGAAGGGCCTGCAGGGGCTGGGCATTCCCCTGGCCCCTGAGATGTTCCTGCACAAGGGCCAGGCGTTCAATCCCGAGGAGGTCGTGGAGAAACTGGGCCTGCCCGTGTTCGTCAAGCCGAACGACGGCGGCAGTTCCTTCGGCGTGACGAAGGTCAAGCGGATGGAAGACCTGGCGCCGGCCATCGCCAATGCCTTTTCCGAGAGCGACGACGTGCTCATCGAGAGTTACATTCCGGGGCGTGAGCTGACCGAAGGCGTATTCAACCGGGGCGGCGAGATCATTCCGCTTCCGGTGACGGAGATCATCTCGCACAACGAATATTTCGACTACGAGGCCAAATATCTGGGCAAGAGCGACGAGGTGTGCCCGGCGCAGATCACGCCGGAGCAGGCCCATGTGGTCCGCGAGCAGACGCGCCGTATCTACCAACATTTCGGCTGCCGCGGCCTGATCCGCTGTGACTACATCATGACGGAGTCGGGCAAGGTCTATTTCCTGGAGATCAATCCGGTCCCGGGCATGACGAAGATGTCGCTCGTCCCCGCCCAGATCCGCCAGGCCGGCATGACCGTCGAAGAAGTCCTCGACTGTCTCATCGACGAAGCCTTGTCTGAGAATGACGCTTAAAGGGTTTATCGATTTATGTCTGGAGCGGCTCTCGCCGCTTTATCCCGAGCCGGAGGCAAAAGCCATCGCTTTCCGCCTGCTGGAGCACTACACGGATATTCCTTCCTATAAGTATATTTCTGAACCGGATCTCGTCATTGACGCTCCGCTATCTAGTTTGGACGAATTGGCAACCGGCCGGCCGCTGCAGTATGTGCTGGGCGTCACGGAGTTCTGCGGCCACCGTTTCAAGGTGGGCGAAGGCTGCCTGATCCCCCGTCCGGAAACTGAGGAACTCGTCTCCCGCATCATCGACGATCTCTATTCGGAAAACGATGATACGAACGTCATTCCGGGCTTGACCCGGAATCTCAACGCCAACGACGATGACAGCCCTTTCAGCATCCTCGACATCTGCACCGGCTCTGGCTGCATCGCCTGGTCGCTGGCGGCGGAGTTCCCCGAAGCCATGGTCTACGGCTGCGACATCTCGGATGCAGCCTTGCGCTATGCCTGCAAGCAGCGCGTGAAGGTCCGCGGAGCCAAGCCCATCTTCTTCACGGCTGACGTCCTCGCCGCACCGCCCGCCGGCTTGCCGCAGTTCGATGTCATCGTTTCGAACCCGCCTTACATCTGCGACAGCGAGCGCGCCGCCATGCGTCCCAATGTCCTGGATTTCGAGCCCGCCGAGGCCCTCTTCGTCCCCGACGACGATCCGCTGCGCTTCTACCGTGCCATCGCCCGCTGGGCAGACGCGCTCCTGCGCCCCGACGGCCATATCTATCTCGAACTCAACGAGCGCTTCGGCCCCGACGTCGCCGCCCTCTTCCCCGGCTCCACCCTCCACCCCGACATCTCCGGCCGCGACCGCTTCGTCATCCGATAAGCTGGAGCGGGCGACCGACAAGATACTTGTCGAGGAGGTCGGGGGTGCGGAGTTTGACGAAGCAGGTGGGGGTGCCGTCGGTGCAGGCGAACCAGGGGCTTTCGGCGACGGCGCGGTCCATGACCAGATGCACCTGCGCGGATTGCGGCAGGATGGCGCTCAGGATGGTGGTGGCGCCGACTTCGACACCCGTCAGTTCCCATAGTTTTTCGGCCGAGGCGAAGGATACGCGCGAGATGCCCAGCGCTCCACAGAAGTCCCGCGTGACGAACGGTTTGTCGTCAGTAGTGACATAGAGGTAGAACTCCGTCTGCTGCCGGTTGCACAGGAATAGCGTCTTGACGATGCGCACCCCGATCTTCGCGTCGATGTGCTGGCAGTCCTCCATTGTCAGCCCCGGATCGGTATCTACGCGCCAGAAAGGAATCTCCAGCTTGGAAAATGTTTCATACACGAGCTGTTGCAGCGCCGTCGAGAAGACGGGCGGCGGGGTGGTCATGGGGTCGCTTACCTTGAACATGACGAGGGATTATTGGAACAGGCGCCGGCAGAGGGCGGCGATGTCGGCGACCGGCGTGACGGTGATGCCGCCATCGGCTGCTTTCTTGCGCTTGGCGAAAGAAGACTCCTTGTTGAAGGAGGAGATGTAGATTTCTTCGAAGCCGAGCTTTTCGGCCTCGGCGATGCGGCGCTCCACCTGGCTGACGGGACGGATCTCCCCGCTCAGGCCGACCTCGGCGGCGAAACATATTTTCGGCGAAATGTAGAGGTCGAAATTCGAGGAAAGGATGGAGGCCACGATGGCCAGGTCGCAGGCCGGGTCTGAGACCCGGAGGCCGCCGGCGATGTTCAGGAACACGTCTTTGGCGGCAAGCTTGAAGCCGGCGCGCTTCTCGAGCACGGCCAGCAGCATGTTGAGCCGGCGGCCGTCGAAGCCCGTGGCGGAGCGCTGCGGCGTGCCGTAGGCTGCCGTGCTGACCAGCGCCTGAATCTCGATGAGGAACGGCCGCGTGCCGTCCATCATGGCGGCGATGGCGATGCCGCTCAGATCGTCCTGATGCATCGGGATCAGGATTTCAGAAGGGTTGCGGACCTCGCGCAGGCCCGTTCCGGTCATTTCGAAGACAGCCAGTTCATCGGTCGAGCCGAAACGGTTCTTGATGCTGCGCAGGATGCGGTAGGAGCCTTTGGTGTCGCCTTCGAACTGCAGCACCACGTCGACGATATGTTCGAGGACCTTTGGTCCGGCGATGGTGCCGTCCTTGGTGATATGCCCGATCAGGATGACGGGCGTGCCGGTCTCCTTGGCATAACGGAGCAGCGCCGAGGCGCATTCGCGCACCTGCGACACACTGCCTGCCGACGAGTCTAGTGCCTCACTGTAGATGGTCTGGATGGAGTCGACGATCAGCAGGGCGGGGCTGACTTCCCGGGCCTGCGCCAGGATATTCTCCAGGACCGTCTCGCTGAGGATGAAACAGTCGTCATGGCTGCCGCCCAGGCGGTCGGCCCGGAGCTTGATCTGCTTGGGACTTTCCTCGCCCGAGACATAGAGCGTTTTCAAGTCTTTGCAACAGAGCGGAATCTGCAGGGACAGCGTGGATTTTCCGATGCCGGGCTCGCCGCCGATGAGGATCATCGAGCCTTCGACCATGCCGCCGCCCAGCACCCGGTCGAGTTCGCCGATGCCGACGGAAAAACGGTTGTCGTGGCTCAGGTCGATTTCCTGCAGCCGCGTGGGTCTGGCATCCGATGCGTCGATATAGGCCCGCGACCGCGCAGCCGTGCCGCCGGAACCTGCCGCTTTCGGCGCCTTCGGCTCTTCCACCATCGTATTCCATTCACCACAGGCGGGGCAGCGCCCCATCCACTTTGCACTCTCGTTTCCGCACGACGTGCAGTACCACACAGTCTTAATCTTCGTTGCCATACCACAAACTTACAAAAAAATGACTATCTTTGAAAATTATGTGTGAGATGCCGGGTCAAGCCCGGCATGACGATGAATACGAAATATTACGATATATGGAAAAAATCACCATCAAGACCATCGGCCCGTGGATGCCCCACGGCCAGCAAGTGTATATCACCGGCAATTGTCCGGCACTGGGCAACTGGAACCCGAAGAAAGCCTTGCCCATGACACCTACCCAGGGCATCATCTGGCATATCGACCTCGACGCCAAAGACCTTCCCGAAGGCTTCGAATTCAAATTCCTCCGCAAGGAACTCGACGGCAGCTTCACCTGGGAAACCTGCTTCAACCGCACCAACCCCTACGAAGTGACCGAAACCTGCTTCCCGGGCCAGCACCCCCGCTACGCCGGCACCGCCATCCCCGTGTTCTCGCTCCGCAGCCAGCAAAGCGCCGGCATCGGCGACTTCCTCGACATCAAGCTGATGATCGACTGGGCTGCTTCCACCGGACAGGCCGTGTTACAGCTGCTCCCCGTCAACGATACCACTTCCACCAAGACCTGGACGGATTCCTATCCCTACGGCGGCATCACCATCATGGCGCTGCATCCCATCTATCTGAACCTGAAGGATATCGGACCTCTCCACGATACGAAGGCACAGGCAGAGTTCGAAGAAGAGGCCGCCGAACTGAACGCCATGCCGCAACTCGACTACGAGCGTGTCTTCGACCTGAAAGAAAAATATACCCGCGCCATCTTCGCCCAGAAAGGCACGCGTACCATGGCCAGCAAGGCCTTCCGGGCATTCCTGGAGGCCAACCGCGACTGGCTGATGCCGTATGCCGCCTTCTGCGTGCTCCGCGATCACTTCAAGACCGCTGATTTCACGAAGTGGAAACGGCTCAAGAAATACAGCAAGGCCGGCGTCAGCCGCCTGTATACCGAGGCGACGGCCAAGATGGACTACTACATCTTCGTACAGTATCATCTGGACCGCCAGCTGCGCGAAGTTCACGACTATGCCCGCTCCAAGGGCGTGGCGCTTAAGGGCGATATCCCCATCGGCATTACGCCGCACAGTGTGGAGGCCTGGGCCGAGCCCGAATACTTCAACATGGGCGAACAGGCCGGTGCCCCGCCGGATGCCTTCGCCGTGGACGGCCAGAACTGGGGCTTCCCGACCTACAACTGGGACCGCATGGCCAAGGATGGCTATGCCTGGTGGAAGCGCCGCTTCCGCAAGATGGCCGAGTATTTCGACGCCTACCGCATCGACCATGTGCTGGGCTTCTTCCGCATCTGGGAGATTCCCGTACCCTACAAGTCCGGCCTGATGGGCCATTTCAGCCCGGCGCTGCCGTATTCGGCCGACGACCTGCGCTGGCGCGGCTTCCCCTTCGATGAAGGCCGCCACGCCCGCCCGTATGCGGAAGATGATCCCTGCGAAGTGCTCTTCCTGGAAGATCCCGTCCAGAAAGGCATGTGGCATCCCCGCATCAGCGCCCAGTACACCCGCAGCTACAACGACCTGCAGCAATGGGAAAAAGATGCGTTCAACCACATCTACGACGAGTTCTTCTATACCCGCAACACGGAATTCTGGCGCGAGCAGGCCATGCGCAAGCTGCCGGAGCTCATCAGTGCGACAGACATGCTTACCTGCGCCGAAGACCTGGGCATGATCCCCGCCTGCGTGCCGGAAGTGCTGGACCAGCTGCACATCCTTTCGCTGGAAGTGCAGCGGATGCCGAAAGATCCGAAACAGATGCTCGGCAATCCGTCGGAATATCCGTATATGAGCGTCTGTACGACCGGCTCCCACGACACCAGCACGCTGCGCGGCTGGTGGGGTGAGAACCATCATGGCGAAGACTGCCCTGTGGATGTCTGCGAATGGATCGTGGCCGAACACCTCTATTCCCCGGCCATGCTGACCATCCTGCCGCTGCAGGACTGGTTCTCGCTCGACCCGTCGATGCGCGTGGAAGATGTCGAGAGTGAAAGAATCAACGTTCCGGCCAACCCGAAGCACTACTGGCGCTGGCGCATGCATCTCACCCTCGAGGAGATGATCGCCAACAAGGCTTTCAACCAGAAAGTGGCCGGCATGATCGACCGGAGCGGACGAAAAGCATAAGCCATGGCCGAAGAAAAGCAAGAAGAGAAGAAGAAAGGGCTGGCCCTGCACTGGCAGATCCTCATCGGCATCGGCCTGGGCATCGTGGCGGGCATCCTGCTGTGCAAGATCGCACCCTATGAACAATGGAGCGTCTATGTCAGCTGGGCAGGTGACATCTTCCTGCGGGGCCTGCGGATGATCGTCATCCCGGTGGTGTTTACCTCCATCGCGCTCGGCGTGGCGGGGATGGGCAATACCGCGGCGCTCGGCCGCATCGCCGGCAAGACCCTGCTCTACTATTTGGTGACGACGGCCATCGCCGCCACCGTCGGCCTGACGCTGGTCAACATCGTCAAGCCGGGTGTGGGCGCGAACCTGAACCTGGCCGAAGAAGTTGCATCAGTCGGGTCTGGCGAGGTCTCGTTTATCGACCAGATCGTGAACATCGTTCCGTCGAACATCTTCGAATCGCTCTCCAAGGGCGACCTGCTGCCCATCATCTTCTTCGCCATACTTTTCGGCTTCTTCATGAACAAGGTGGAGAAACATCATGCCGCCACGCTGACCAACCTCTTCAAGGCCATCTACGAGGTTATCATGAAGATCACGATGTTCATCATCCGCCTCGCGCCTTTCGGCGTGTTTGCCATTGTCACCGGCGTGGTGGGCAAGCAGGCCGGCAATCCGCAGGCGCTGCTGTCGATGGCCGGTTCGCTCGGCGTCTTCCTGCTGGTGGTGTGGGGCGGCCTGCTCATCCAGGGCGGCGTGGTGCTGCCGCTGCTGGTGCGGGTGATCGGCAAGCAGAACCCGTGGCGGCACATCGCCAAGATGTCGACGGCGCTGCTGACGGCCTTTTCCACCTGCTCGTCGGGCGCGGCGCTGCCGATCAACATCCGGGACTCGCAGGAGAAATGCGGCATATCGAACAAGATCGCCAGCTTCGTCCTGCCGCTGGGCTGCACGATCAACATGAACGGAACGGCGCTCTATGAATGTGTGACGGCGCTCTTCATCGCCCAGGCCTACGGCATCGACCTGTCGCTGGCCCAGCAGCTCATGATCATCTTTACGGCCCTGCTGGCCGCTGTCGGCACGGCCGGCATCCCGATGGCCGGCATGGTCATGCTGACCATCGTCCTGACGGCTGTCGGCCTCCCGCTCGAAGGCATCGGCCTGGTCCTCGCTGTCGAACAACTTTGCGACATGCCCCGCACCTGCATCAACACCTACGGCGATTCCTGTGGTGCCGTGATCATCGCCCACTCCGAAGGAGAACAACTGACGATCTGAACGTGGCAGATATCCTGCTGTAAATCAGCGATTTAAATTAAATCGGTTGCGCATTTTTACGCAACCGATTTTCATTATTATGCAGATTGTCAGTCGATTATCTGCCACGGAGTATCTCGTCACAGCAGGATGTTCACGCCGAGGGAGAAACTGTCGGTGAAGTTACGGAGGGCGAGGTGGTCGCTGTTGCGGCGGAAACCGGCGCGTTCCATGCCAAAGAAGAGGCTGACGTATTTGTAGGGGATGAATTCGGCGTAAAAGCCGAAACGGCCGGCCGGGCCGAGGAAGGTCCAGCTGGCAGCCAGATTGAGCCATTCAAAGGGCGACAGGCCGTAAGACGCCATCAGGTTGTCGCGTCCCAGCGTGCGGTAGTAGAGCAGTCCGGCATGCATCCGAAAGGCGTACACGTTGAAAGGAAGGTCGGCCCCGGCGTAGATGCTGGGCGTAAGCGTTTGCATGAGCGAACGGCCGTCGGAGACATCCGGCCGGGCCAGGTCTTTCAACGCATCGACCGTCCTGCCGATCTGCCCGGACAAGTCGCTCGGGCTCAGGTCTTCAAAACCGGTAAACACAAAAGATCCGTCATAGGAAAGATCCTTGAGCTTGCGGTTGAACCAGATGAAGCCCAGGTCGTTGACCGAAGCCGACAGGTTGACGCTCTCGAAGAAGCCGCCGAGCGGCAGCCGGTATTCGACCCCCAGGTCGATGGCGGTTCCGATGCCGCGCAGCCCGATGTCGCTGAAGACGATCATCCGTTTGCTGAGGCTCCGCCAGCTGAAAGAATCCTGCAACATGTATTCGTAGCCGGACAGCCGGCCGTCTCCGTCCAGGTTGACGGAAACGAGATTCTCGTTCATGCGGACCGAAATCCGGTCGAGGTTCACCTCCGCGGCCGAAAGCCCGACCAGCAAGTGTACGCGTCCGCCGATGCGGAGCCCTTCGACCAGCGCGCCCAGGTCGTGGCTGTATCCTGCCGCCAGGGAAGCATAGCGATAGAGGCTGCCTTGCAAGCCTGCCATGTCCCACTGCTGCGTGTCCGCGGTACGTCCCAGCTTGGCAAAGCGGAGCAGGTCTGAGGGAAGCACGGCGTTTCCGCCTCCGACCACGGAAAGACTGACGGTCGCGTAGCCGTTTTTACCCACGGGCATGCCGCCGCCGAGCAGGTCGGTCTCGACGCGTGCCGTTACGTAGGGATCCTTGTCAGGAAGCTTGCTGAAAAAGGTGTCTGCGCTGATATTGTCGTTGAGGAAGGTGAAGGTCTTGTTGTGATAGGGGAAGAGGAAGTTGCCCAGCCCGACGTTGCTGGCGATGTCAACCGAGGTGCTGCCGAGGACAGGGACGGAGACATAGCGTACCTGCGGCGCGAAGGCTGCGTTGAGCTTGCTGCGCAGCAGGGAGTTTTCAAAGAAATAGCTGCCGCGCGACTGGGCGGCGAGGAGGACCGGGAGGGAGAGCAGCAGCACCGCTGACAGGAGGTATCGTTTCATGGCGTCTCTCGGATCAGAAGGTGAAATGATAGCCGCCGGGTACCCGTGCCCGGAGGGTGGCTTGCAGATAGTCGTCCGCCTTGATGGGCCGGGTGTCGTCGGTCCCCTGCACCCGGAAGGAGAGAACGGCTTTCGACAGGCTTTCGATGCCATCCTCCACCATGTTCTTCAGCGGAATGTTGATATTGCTGCTGCCGTTCGCCGCAATGTGCTGCGTGACGGCCTCCGTGACCATGATGCCGGCATCGTTGATCATGACCAGGTCCATGTCTACGTCCAGCGGCAGGGTATTGGTGATCTCACCAGCCAGGACGACGGTGTTGTCTTTTAGGATATTGCCGAGTTCCGCCGGCATGGCGATGGTGTCGCGGAGCGAGACATGCGTTTCCGGGCCGAAGGCGAAGGGGATGCGGAGCGTGGGCTGCATGTCGATGAAGTACGTGTTCCCGAAGCGAACTTCCGCAATCCGGTCGGGGATGGTGGAAGCCGATGCGTTGACCTTGATTTCGTCGGGAATGCGGGAAATGAGTTTCGAGAAGTCCACGATGATGTCATCAATCCCTTCTTCGTGTTTCGCCTCGCCAGCGAGCCTGATGCCGTGATGGATGGTCGATCCCGGCTCGGCATAGGGGAAATCGATCAGGATGTCCTTGATCTCCGCGTAGTGGATCCTTCCTTCCCAGGCAGTCAGGTCGACGTGGGCCCGGGTGGGGATCGGGACGTTGGTGGTCACGTCGAGCAGGATTTCAGGATCGGTAAGCTGCAGGGAAAAATCGCTGGTTTCAAAGACATCCTTGAAGCCGTCCATCATGCCCTTGACGTCGACGGAGGTGCTGATGTTGCTGACCGTATAGTCGTAGGATCCGACGAAGGCCACGCAGTCGACGGTGCGGAGGATGACCTGTACCAGGAGCCGGGTGGTCGCGGGCACTTCATTGTAGCGTTCGCGGGTCGTCTTCAGGCCGGAGAAATGGCATTTCCCGTTGACGCGTACGGTGGCGTGGAGCATCAGCGTATGGGTGCTGGGATCGAAGTCCCTGGGGTCGAACACCACCTTATGGAGATTGTAGTCGCGGGTGACCGAATAGCCGTTGCTTTCGTCGAGCGGCGTGTCGAAGTGAAGCATCCCGTCCACGGCGTCGTTGCTCTCGAAAAACTCGCTCAGGTCCACGTTGAAGTCGGGCGTGAGCGTTCCTTCCGTGAACAGGCAGTCGGGCAGGGAGATCGTGACCTCGAAATGGGAGTCTTCGCTCAGGGTGATGGATTTGACGTCGACCAGCTCTTCGGGAAGGCGGGGCACGCTGATCAGGGCGGTCTTGCTCAGGTTGGGCAGCTTGACGTCAGCGGGCACGAGGCCGTCGAGGACGGCCTCTCCCTTCTCGTCGAAAGAGAGGGAGGAAGGCTTGTTGAAGAGATTGAAGGCGTAGTTGATGGGCACATCGACATAGCGGCGGAAGGGCCCGGAAGTGTCGTAATCCCGCAGTTCGTCGAAATCGAAGCGGAAGGGGGTGGAATCGTAGGAAAGCCGGTAGGTTCCCTCTTCCGTCAACTCGAGGTAAGATTCCAGTCGCTCTCCGGCCAGGTCCTTGACGGTCAGCTGCCGGGTGTTGACCAGCGGGACGACGAGTTCCTCGCCGCCCAGGGTGACGGCGCGTTCGACCTGGTCGAAGTCATAGGACTTGTCGACGCAGGCTGTCGCCAGGGCCAGGGACAGGAAAAGGCAGGCGCTGCGGCTGAATACGCGAAGGGCCATGGGATGCTATTTGACCGCCGCTGCAGCGACCAGTGTCTTGAAGATAGGCAGGAATTCGGGATTGCCGGCGTTGGTGATGACTTCGGGATGGAACTGGACGCCCAGGATCAGGCCGCCACCGTCTTTATATTCCGGGGCCAGGCGGTTGGTCTTGGCATTGGATCTCTCCACGGCCTCGATGATACCATCGGCTGCCCGGGCCACGACCCGGAAACCCTGCGGCACATCCTTGATGGCCTGGTGGTGGAACGAATTGACTACGGCGCTTTCCCGGTTGCCCAGGATGCGATAGAGGAGCGAATTGTATTCTATTTCAATGGAGTGCGTGCCCCAGGCGCCGGACGTCGGTCCCTGGCGGTGCTTGACATAGCTGTCCTTCACCTGCGAGGGGATATCCTGCCAGAGCGAGCCGCCGAAGGCGACCGCCAGGAGTTGCTCGCCACGGCAGATGCCCAGCACGGGAATCCCCTTGGCCACGGCCGCCCGCACCAGTTTCACGTCGAAGTCGTCGCGCTCGGGCACCACTTCGCCCAGGCCCCGGATGGGCTCTTCTCCAAACCATTTCAGGGGATCGAAATCCTCGCCGCCGGTCATCACCAGGCCGTCGATGGTCGAGAGTATGGCTTCGATCTGCGCTTCGTCGCCGGTGACGGGGATCACCAGCGGCACGCCGCCGGCCATGCGGACGGAATTGACATAGGTCATGTTGACCTGACAGCGGCCATTTTCACTGTAGGAGGAAATGCCGATGACAGGGGTTTGTGCGAAGAGGCCGGATACTGCGCCCAGCAGCAAGGCGGCCAGCAGGAAAAGTCGTTTCATAACGGGCCAAAATTACGGTTTTCTGTCCCAATTTGCAAATTCTTCACCCGAGCCGACCGTGATGGAGAGGCCCTTGGCGAGCGAACCCCATTCGTCGGGATCGTCGAAGTGGAAGGTCACGTCGAAGCCCCAGCCGTCAGCCCTGAAATTGAACACGTTGCCGTTGACATGCTTGAGTTCGCGTTTCCACGCTTTTTCGTTGTGCAGCTGGATCATCAGCCTGCCGCCTTCGATGAAGACGTCGATGTCGCCCAGGACTTCGTGCTGGCCGGTATAGTGGCCCTGGAGGCGGGACCAGGCCGGTGCAGGCTTGGCGACGCGCTCCGCGGCGGCCTTCTCATCAGCCGTCGCACGCTCGTCGGCGCGCTTGTACCAGGCGGCGATGTATTCGGCGTTGTAGTCGTAGTCCTCATAGCCCAGGAAGAGGTCGATGGCGCGGCGCAGGATGGCATGGCGGGCCTCGGAGGGCGCCTCGCTGTTGACCTGGATGGTCATGGCCATGTCCATCTCGGGGATGAAGGCGCACATGGTGGTCATGCCCCAGGTGGTGCCGGTATGGAAATAGAGGCGTCCCTTGCGGGTCTGCTCGATGAACCAGCAGTGGCCGTAGAGGTTGGTCTTGTCGGGTGTCTGCGAGGTGATGGTCACGCCGCGGTGCAGGAAGTTCATCTGCTTCTCGGAGATCAGCTGGGTCTCATCGACCTTGCCGTTGTTGAGGTGGAACACGGCCCATTTGATGAGGTCTTCGGGCGGGCAGCAGAGGCTGCCGGCAGGGCCCACGACGGTCAGCCACCAGAGGGCCTGCTCATCGCCGATCATCGGCCAGACGTCCATCTCGCGGCCCTTCCGCTCGAAGGCATAGGGGATCGCCGCGCTTCCGTCGGCGATGGCGGCGCCGAAGCCTTCCCCGTTGAGGGTCGATCCGGTCATTCCCAGCGGCTTGAAGATGCGTTCGCGTACGTTCTCCTCCCAGCTTTTGCCGGTTACTTTCTCGATGATCTTCGCGGCCGGGATGAAGGTGATGTTGTTGTACTGATAGTCGCCGCGGAAGGTATAGGCGGGCGGCATCAGCTTGAACATCCGGTAGATGTCGTCGCGGTTGTAGCCAAGGTTGCCCAGGTAGGTGCCGATGTCGTCGCGCATGCCGGCACGGTGCGAGGTCAGGTCCTTGATCTGGATGTTTTCGGTGACCCAGGGATCGTGCATCTCGAAATCGGGGAGATGGTCCTTGACGCGGTCGTCCCAGCTCAGCAGCCCTTCGTCCACCAGCTGGGCGATGACGGCGGCGGTGAACGATTTCGAGACGGAGCCGATCTGGAAGATGGTATGTTCGTCGACCGGCGCGCCGCTGTCGTAGCTCTTCACGCCATAGCCTTTGCAGAGGAGGGTCTGCCCGTCTTTATAGAGGGCTACGCCCATGCCGGGGATCTTCCAGTCCCGCATGACCTGTGCGACGGTCTGTTCGATGTTGGCAAGGATCTCGTCCTGGCTCAGGACGGGTTTTCTTTCAGGGATGTTTTTCGTGGTCTGGCTCCACACAGGGACGGACAGCAGCGCCAGCAGCGTCCAGATAATGAGCAATCGTTTCATTCCATAAAGTTAATGAAAAAAATGTGAAAGCTGATATTTTTTTACAAAACGGGTACTTTTGTGAAAAAATGTATATATTTGAAGGTTTAATTTGGCTAAAAGGCCCCGATTAATACCATGCAAAAGAATAAACTTTCATTCGGGCAGATGTTCAACCTGAGTTTCGGGTTCTTCGGCGTGCAGATCGCCTATGCGCTGCAGAGCGCCAACATCAGCCGGATTTTCGCCACGCTGGGCGCGGACCCGCACCAACTGAGCTTTTTCTGGATCCTGCCGCCGTTGATGGGCATGATCGTCCAGCCGCTGATCGGCCACTGGTCCGACCGCACCTGGTGCAGGATGGGCCGCCGCAAGCCTTATCTGCTGGTGGGTGCCATCGTCGCCGTGCTGGTGATGGTCTTCCTGCCCAATGCGGGCAGCCTGAACTTCAGCCAGCGCCTCTGGCTCGGGCTCAACGGAGCCATGTGGTTCGGCCTCTTCTCCCTGATCTTCCTCGACACCTCCATCAACGTGGCCATGCAGCCCTTCAAGATGATGGTCGGTGACATGGTGGGCGAGGAGCAGAAGACGCAGGCCTATTCCATCCAGAGTTTCCTGTGCAACGCAGGCTCGCTGGTCGGCTACCTGTTCCCCATTTTCTTCACCTGGATCGGCATCGCCAACACCGCGCCCAAGGGCGTGATCCCCGACTCGGTGATCTGGAGCTTCTACTGCGGCGCCGCCATCCTCATCCTCTGCGTGCTCTACACTTTCGCCAAGGTGAAGGAGATGAACCCGCAGGAATATGCCGAGTTCCACGGCTTCGACCTGCAGAAGCAGCAGGAGGGCAAGAAAGAGGGCTTCATCAAGCTCCTCATGGATGCCCCGAAGGCTTTCTGGACGGTGGGCCTGGTGCAGTTCTTCTGCTGGGCGGCCTTCCTGTTCATGTGGACCTATTCCAACGGAGCCATCGCCAACAACGTGTGGGGCACTTCCGACGTAGCTTCGGAAGGCTACCAGGCTGCCGGCAACTGGGTGGGCGTGGTCTTCGCCATCCAGGCCGTGGGTTCGCTCTGCTGGGCGCTCTTCATTCCCAAGTTCAAGTCCGACCGGGCCGCCTACATCACCTCGCTCGTCATCGGCGCCCTGGGCTTCATCTCGATCATTTTCATCCACGACAAATACCTGCTCTTCGTCTCGTATTTCCTGATCGGCTTCGCGTGGGCCGCCATGCTGGCGCTGCCGTTCTCGATCCTGACCAATGCGCTGAAGGGCACCTCGCACATGGGCGAGTACCTGGGCTTGTTCAACTGCACCATCTGCCTGCCGCAGATCGTGGCGGCCGCTTTCGGCGGCCTGGTGCTCAAGCTCGTGGGCTCGCAGGCCGGCATGCTGGCCGCCGCAGGCGTGCTGCTGCTCTGCGGCGCCGTGAGCGTCCAAGCTATCCAAGAATTGAAGCACAAACAATAACCAATTTTATCTAAAGCAGTTTATATGAAGAAGATTCTCACTCTGCTCTCGGTCCTGGCACTGACTTCTGCCACCGCCTTTGCGCAATATACCGCAAAGGGTGTCGTGGAAGACAAGTTCGGTCCGGTGATCGGGGCTGCTGTTATCCAGGTGGGTACCAGCAACGGCGTGCAGACGGATCTGGACGGACAGTGGACACTGAACGTCCCTTCTGCCAGCACGCTGATCGAGATCAGCTTCCTGGGACTGAAGACCGTCACGGTCGAAGCCGGCAAGGCCGGCCATATCCTCCTGGAAGATGATCAGGAATTCCTCGACGAAGTGGTCGTCATCGGTTATGGTACTGTCAAGAAGAGTGACATGACCGGTTCCATCACCACCGTCAAGGCTGACGAAGTCAACAAGGGTGTCGTCACGACGCCCGCCGACCTGCTGCGCGGCAAGAGCGCAGGCGTGGTCGTCACCTCGGGCTCCGGTATGCCGGGCTCGGGTGCCACGATCCGTATCCGCGGCGGCTCCTCGCTCAACGCATCGAACGACCCGCTCATCGTCATCGACGGCCTCCCCGTATCGAACGACGGCATCAGCGGCATGTCCGACCCGCTCTCTTCCATCAACCCGGAAGACATCGAAAGTTTCACCGTGCTGAAAGACGCATCGGCCACCGCCATCTACGGTTCCCGTGCATCCAACGGTGTCATCGTGATCACCACCAAGAAAGGCTCGAAGACGGGCAGCAACATCCCGCACGTAGCTGCTGACTTCACCGGATCTGTCAACACGATCGCCAAGTACAACAATCTCCTCGACAAGGATGGCATCGTGAACCTGATCCGCGATTTCTATGGCGCGAACTCCGCCGCGGAAGCCAATCTGGGTATCTACGAAAATGGCCAGCAGAAACTCTACAACACCAACTGGCAGCGCGAGATCTACCAGATCGCCCCGACCCTCGACGGCAACCTGAGCGTCTACGGCCGTATCGGCGAGAACTTCCCGTACCGCGTGTCGGGCGGCTACACCCAGCAGATCGGTATCCTCCAGGGTTCCGAGATGGACCGTGTCACCGCTTCCGTCAACCTCTCGCCTACGTTCTTCAAGAAGCATCTTACCGTCAATCTCAACGGCAAGGGAACCTACGCGTACAACCAGTATGCAAACCAGGACGCCATCGGCGCGGCCAACCACTACGATCCGACCAAGCCGGTGTACAACACGTCTCCCGGTTACAACCTGAACAATTATACCACCTGGTTCGACCAGAGCGGCAACATCAACACGATGGCTACGATGAACCCGGTAGCCCTGCTTGATGCCAAGCATGATACGGCCGATGCCTACCGTTTCATCGGCAATGCACAGCTCGACTACAAGGTCCACGGTTTCGAAGCACTCCGCTTCAACCTCAACCTCGGTCTCGACTGGGCCAAGAGTATCGGCGTCACCGAACTGGCCATGGGTTCCGAGGCCTCTTACCACAACACCAACCAGTCGGGCGGCGGTTCGCATACCAATTATGATTACATGCGCCGCAACACGACCCTCGAGTTCTACGGCGACTGGAACCAGGATTTCGGCCGGCACAACGTCGACCTGATGGCCGGTTATTCCTGGCAGCACTTCTACAGCGAGAGCAGCAGCAATTCCTATCGTATCAGCGACAAGGCTACGCTGGGCAACTCCGTCGGAAAGGGTGAGCTCTATCTCATCTCCTTCTTCGGCCGCGCCAACTACTCGTTCGCCGACAAGTACCTGGTGACCGCCACGGTCCGCGCCGACGGTACTTCCCGCTTCCAGAACCACAAGTGGGGCGTCTTCCCGTCCGTGGCACTGGGCTGGAACATCATGAAGGAAGACTTCATGAGCGGCGTCAATGGCATGAGCACCTGGAAGCTGCGTCTGTCCTGGGGCCAGACCGGCCAGCAGGAAGTGGGCGGCTACTATGACACCTTCGCTTCGTTCCTGACCAACCAGCTGGGTTCGTACTACTTCTTCAACGACCGGCTCATCACCCCGATCTCCGCATTGGGTTACAGCGCCGACCTCCGCTGGGAGACCACGACGACCTACAACATCGGTTTCGACTTCGGCTTCTGGAACGACCGTCTCACTGCAGCCATCGACGTGTACAAGCGTGACACCAAGGACATCCTCAACTACATCCCGGTGCCGGCGCTCTCGAACCTGACCAACTACCTGAACACCAACATCGGCAACATGACCAACTACGGTGCCGAGCTCGATGTGAACGCCATCCTCGTGGAGAAGAAGGACATGGGCTGGACCCTCGGTTTCAACATGGCCTATAACCACAACGAGATCACCAAGCTGACGGCTTCCGACGAAAACGCCACGGGCGTCGAGACGGGCGGCATCGCGGGCGGTACCGGCAACAACGTGCAGATGTTCCAGGTGGGCTACCCGATGCGTACCTTCAACCTCTACCAGCAGGTGTACGACGAGAACGGCTATCCGATCAACGGCGTCTATGTCGACCGCAATGGCGACGGCCAGATCACGGCGGACGACAAATACATGGACAAGCGCCTGAAAGCCAGCCCCGATTTCACCTTCGGCTTCAATACACAGTTCCATTGGCGGAACTGGACGGCGGCCCTCTCCGGCCACGCATCGGTCGGCAACTGGGTCTACAACAACGTAGCCTCCGATACCGAGATGCTGGCTGACCTGTGGACCAACAGCTTCATCAGCAACCGCGTCTCTTCGGCTCCGCACTCCATGTTCTCGCAGGCACAGTACCTTTCCGACTATTATCTGCAGAACGGTTCGTTCCTGAAGCTCGACAACTTCACGCTGGGCTACACCATCCCGAAACTCTTCAAGGTGGGTGAGAACAACGCTTCCCTCAATATCTTCGGAACCGTCCAGAACATCTGGACCTTCACGAAGTATACCGGCATCGACCCCGAGGTCTTCAACGGTATCGACGGCACGGTCTATCCGCGTCCGCGTGTCTTCACCCTCGGTCTCAAGTTTAACTTCTAAATCAGGATGTGCCATATGAAAACAATCAAACATATTCTCAGCATAGTTGCAGTCTCTGCACTCCTGGCCTCCTGCATCGGCGACCTGAACGTCACCCCGATCGACCCCAACATCAGTACGGCGGACAAAGTCCTCACAAGTGAGGAGGCCTTTACTGCTTATCTGGCCGGTGTCTATACGGGCTTCGCCACCTCCGGTTATTACGGTGCCAACGGCTCCGCTTCGATCTCCGGCCTGGACGGCGGTGCCTCGCAGTACATCCGAGGTCTGTATCACCACAGCGAACTGACGACCGACGAGTCGGTCTGCGGCTGGAACGACCAGACCATCAAGAACTTCCACTGGATGAACTGGACGACCGACGATACTTTCATCTACGCGTTCTACTCCCGCATCTTCATGCAGGTGTCGGCCGCCAACGAATTCATCCGTGAGGCCCAGGCTTCCAACCTGGCGTTCTCCAGCAAGGAAGAACTCATCGCCGAGGCCCGCGTGCTCCGCGCCATCGCCTACTTCCACGCCATCGACAACTTCGGCAACGTGCCGTTCGCAGACGAGACCTCCGTGGTGGGATCCTTCCCTTCACAGATCAAGCGTGCCGACCTCTTCGAATGGATGGAGACCGAACTGAAAGACCTCATCAACAACAGCGCGCTCGCCGCTCCCCGCGGCAACGGCTTTGCCCGCGCCGACAAGGGTGTGGCCAAGTTCCTGCTTGCCAAGCTCTACCTGAACGCACAGGTCTACACGGGTACGCCCCGCTGGGATGACTGCGCGAACGTCCTGAAAGACCTGATGGACGACGGCTACAGCCTGCATACGACGTCTGCCGGTGATTTCTCTCCTTATCAGGAGCTCTTCCTGGCCGACAACAACCGCTGCACCGACGAGATCATCTTCGCCGTGGAGCAGGACGGTATCAATACCACCAGCTACGGTGCGACCAACTACCTGATCTTCGCTTCGACGGGCGGTGAGATGGACCCGGCCCTCCTGGGCATCTCCTCCGGTTGGGGCGGTCTCCGCACCACGCCGGAATTCTACGACAAGTTCAGCAGCAATGACGCCCGCAACCTCTTCTATACGGCAACCCAGCAGAAGAGCATCGACGACATCGGAGATTTCACCAACGGCTATGCTTTCATGAAGTTCCGCAACATCAAGAGTGACGGCAATCCGGGCCAGGAGCTCGGCTTCGTCGATACCGACTTCCCGATGATGCGCTACGCCGACGTGTTGCTGATGGCGGCCGAGTGCGCTGCCCGTGGTGCCACGATCGACGGCCTGAACGCCTTCAACCAGGTGCGTGCCCGTGCCGGCATGCCTGCTGCCAACGGCCTCTCGCTGAACGAAATCCTTGACGAGCGCGGCCGGGAACTCTATCAGGAGTGCTGGCGCCGCAGCGACCTCATCCGTTTCGGTGTGTTCACTTCCGGTTACAACTGGCAGTGGAAGGGCAACGTGAAGGAAGGCAAGGATGTGGAAAGCCACCGCACCCTCTTCCCGATTCCCGACTCCGACAGGCTGGCCAACACGGGTCTTGAACAGAACCCCGGTTATTAATAGGAGGACCATGCAATGAAAAAGATATTTTCCATTCTCTTTGCCAGTGTGATTGCCTTCATGGCAGTCTCCTGCTACCCCGAAGACCTGGCGGTGTTCGACACCTCCAAAGCCAAGGCTCCTGTCCTCGGCTCCTATGAGGTGGGCGAAAAGGCCATCACGGCTGAATATACTCCCGCTACCTTCAACCAGAATTTCAAGACTACTGCGCCCAACCACTTCTTCGTGATGACGACGCTCAACGGCCAGACCGTCAACAAGGTCATCTCGACCAACAACAAGGACGGTGTGCTGTCGGTCAGCAAGAACAGCCTCATGAACCTGCTGATGTCGATGGGATTCAACGAGGGTGACGTCGTGGACTTCACCCTGTGCATCCGCGCTTCGCTGCAGTCCAATGCCGGCGACAACGGCCGCAACGGCCATGTCGATTCGGATGGTACCATCAACGTGACCGGTTTCGAGATCGTGTTCCCGAAAGGCAGTCCTTACCAGGAGTATACCGAGACCAGCCCGTTCAGCGTGATCGGTGCGCTTTCCGAATACGGCATCAATTGGGACGGCGATCTCGAGATGTGGATGACGCCCGACGGCAACCTGCATGTGGCCAAGTGCGTCACCATCGCTTCGGGCGACGAGTTCAAGTTCCGCAAAGACCAGGACTGGGGAGTCAACTATGGTGGCGACTTCGGCAGCCTGGGCAATTCCTTCCCTGTCAGCCAGGACGGCCCGAACGTCAAGGCCCCGGCCGGTGTCTATGACCTCTGGCTCGACCTGTCGTCCGGTACGGCTACCCTTACGGAAGCTTACCAGGCATATCCTGACCACAAGGAAGCCAGCAACTGGAGCGTCATCGGTGCGCTTTCCGAACTGGGCATCAACTGGGATGGCGACGTCGCCATGCTGACCGATGGTACGACGCATGTCGCACAGGGCGTCAAACTGTCGGCTGCCGACGAATTCAAGTTCCGTCAGGACAAAGACTGGACGGTCAACCTCGGTGGTGACTTCGGCAGCCTCGGCTCCGATTTCGCTGTCTCGCAGGACGGTCCGAATGTCAAGGTCGGCGCCGCAGGCGTCTACGACCTGATCGTCAATCCGGGCGCTGGTACGGCGCAGGTCGTCGAGACCCTCGGCGGCGGTGTTTCCGGCAAGATCGGCGGCGACGAGCCCGAACCGGAACCGGAACCGGTCACCGGCTGGAACATCATCGGACTGAACGGCGACTGGGACAACGATATCCTGGCGACGGCCGACGGCAATGTCTATACGGCATATATCCAGGTCGCGGAGGCCACCGAGTTCAAGTGGCGTCTTGACGGTGGATGGACCGCCGACTTCGGCGGCACCTTCACCGCGGTCGGTGAACCGTTCACGGCAGAACCCGGTGGTCCGAACATCCAGATCGGCCCCGGTTTCTGGAGGGTCGTCCTTGACGTGGACAACAGTACGATCACCATCTCCGAAGGTGATGTCTGGAGCCTGATCGGCGACTTCAACGGCTGGGCCGGCGACGTCGACATGACCCTTGTCGACGGCAAGTGGGTGAGCCCCGTGACGAAACTCAATGCCAACGGCTTCAAGATCCGCTACAACCACGACTGGGCTGTCAGTGTGGGCGGTACCTTCGAGGCCTTCAAGACGCCGTTCCCCGTGAGTGACGATAATGTCATGCTGCCCGCCGAAGGTGAGTATATCGTGACCTTCGATCCCGAGGCCCGGACCATCATGGTCGAGAAAGCGATCACCGGCTGGAATGTCATCGGCCTGAACGGTGACTGGGAGAACGACATCATCGCCAATGAGAACAACAATATCTGGACGGTCCGCGTCAACGCGCCCGAGGCTACCGAGTTCAAGTGGCGCAAGGATGGTGCCTGGGACGAGAACTACGGCGGCGACTTCGCTGAGCTCGGTGTTCCGTTTGCAGCTGTTCCCGGCGGCAACAACGTCAAGCTGGATGCCGGTTACTGGCTGCTGACCCTCGACTTCACCGGTGCAGAGCCTGTGCTGATGGTCTCCGACGGTACGGTCTGGAGCCTGATCGGCGAATTCAACAGCTGGTCCGGCGATGTCGACATGACCCTTGTCGACGGCATCTGGGAAAGCCCTGAGACGCCGCTCTCCGGTGAGTTCAAACTCCGCATGAACCATGACTGGGGCGAGAACCGTGGCGGCGACATGGCTGCGCTCGGCGAGCCGTTCGACGCGGTTGCCGGCGGCAACAACATCAAGGTCGATGAAGGCACCTATGTGGTGACCTACGATCCGCAGGCCGAGAAGATTACCGTGAAGAACGCCAAGAAGGTTTGGAGCGTGATCGGTGACTTCAACAGCTGGTCGGCTGACGCCGACATGGCGGAAGTCGCGCCCGGCATCTGGATCAGTGACGAGATTGAGATCACCGGCGGTGGCTGGAAGGTCCGTTACGACCATGACTGGACGGAGAACCGTGGCGGTGCCACCCCGAAGGAAGTCGGCGAGTTCGTCGGTGCCTTCCCGGGCGGTGACAACGTAGGCCTGACCGGCAAGTTCCGGGTGGTCTACAACGCCAACAACGAGACGCTCGGCACGCTGGGCTTCGGCGTGGTCGGCTCCGTCGCCTCCATCCCCGGCTTCAGCTGGAACAACGACATCCCGATGAACTATGTCACCATCGGTGACCTGGGCAGCGGCTGGATGAGCGTTCCGATCTATCTGACCCCGGACGATGAGATCAAGATCCGCTGGAATGCGGCCTGGGATATCAACTTCGGTGGTGTGATGACGAATGTGGACGAACCGTTTACCGCTGAGGAAGGCGGTGCCAACATCAAGGTTCCTGCCGAAGGCATCTACTCGGTCATCTATGCTCCTGCGTACAAGAAGATGCTCCTGACCCAGAGTGTCTGGAGCCTCATCGGTGACTTCAACAGCTGGAGCGGCGACGTCTTCATGATGTTCGACGGCGAGAACTGGGTGGCTTACAACCAGACGCTCCAGGGCGGTTGGAAACTCCGCAAGGGCGCCAGCTGGGATGTCAACCGCGGTGGTACCTTCGTCGAGGCCAACAAGCCGTTCGAAGCTGTCGCCGGTGGCGACAACATCAACGTCGGCGACCTCTCCGGCTTCGCCGTGAAGTACAACCAGACTGACGAAACGATCACGGTCGTCAAGTAACAACCTGTCATGCCGGACCTGATCCGGCATCCCAGAACATGGATGCCCGGGCCTTCACGACCCGGGCATCTTTTGTTATTCTACGAAATATTCCCGGCAGAATTCGTCGGGGCTGACTACAGGCGGGCCGAAGGTGCCGTCGAAGCCTTTGTCGCCGCTGATGATCAGGTCGCAGCAGTTGTCGATGGCGATGGATGTTTGGACAGCGTCTTCGAAATCATAGTAGTAATTGCTGGTTGCCATGTCCAAATGGCCCTTACAGGTGTCGCAAACCTTAATATGCTTTCGTAAATCTTGAAGGAATCCCCCTACTGATTGTTTCAGGTCTTTATGAGACTTTGTATAGAAATATGTAAGGTCAACAAGTGACTGCGTTGAGGTATATGCCATCAATTTTTTACTACACGCAGCGGCAATGATTTGCTTGGCAACGGAGTTGCCCGGCCTGTCTTCAATGGCAAAGTCCACAAGGACATTTGTGTCGAGGAAAACGTGCTTCATAGACCGAGAATTGCTGAGAGGCGCGGATCCTCCAAGATTTCTGCTTCCGTGAGTTCCAAAGAGGGGACAATGTAAGACTCCAGGACGGGATCGAGCTGAATTTCACTGAGTTTAATCTTCTCTTCAGGTTCAGGATTGGCAGCGGCTTCGAGCGTTTCAACCGCATAGGTGTTGAAGGAGCGATGGCTCCGTCGAGCAGCGCGACGGATGGCCTCATAGGTCTCAGGGCTCATCCGGAGGATAGCCTGGACTTTGGCTGGGGTTGATGGAGTCTGTGGCATTGTATCTTTGTTTTGCGCAAAGATACAAAAATAGTGATATCATCCAAATGAAATGATATCACTATTTTGGGAAAAAGTCCTGCGTCCGTTGCTAACGCTTACTGCAGGAACACGGCGGATGAATAGGCGCCCATCGCCACGGCTCCGTTGGAGACCGTTACCGTGCCGTTCGAGACGATCAGTTTGTCGGTCTTATAGTTGGTGAGTGGCAGCACCGGGCCTCCGGTTCCGAAGTTGTGGACAACCAGCACCGTCTGTCCCTCGTAGCTCATCTTCCAGACGGCCACGGCGCTGTTGGGGCTGGAAACCGCTTCGATCTGGCCTTGTGCCAGCGCTTTCCAGGCATTGCGGGCCTGGGCGAACTTGCGGTAGACCCGCAGCACGGAGGCGTCGTTCTGCTCCTGCGCCTCCACGGAGATGTCGGCGGTGAGCATCGCGTTGTCGACCTTGCCGTTCAGTGCGGCCGAAGGGACGCTACCACCGCGCGTCCATTTGATGGGCGCACGGACATATTCGTCGCCCTTGCCTTTGTTGCCCCAGTAGCCCAGCTCCTCGCCCTGATAAATATAGGGCTTGCCCGGCGACGTGAGCAGCACGGCTGCCGCCAGCTTCTCCTTGGCCACGTCGCGTCCCAGGTCGTTGGCGGCCCGGTCCTCGTCGTGATTGGTAAGCTTGATGGCGTCGATGAAGTCAGTCCGGTATTTACGGAACTGGTCCTGGAAATAAATCACCGTCTGGGCGAAATCGTCGCCTTTGCCCTTGCCGATGCGGTCCTTGAGCGTATACCAGTAATAGAAGTTGAAGTTGGAAGGCAGGCCTTCATAGTAGGGCGCCATCTTTTCGGCGTTGTCGCACCAGGCCTCGCCCACCATGTAGAAATCGCCCTTGCCGCCTTTGGCTTTCCAGGTGCTGTTGCAGCGGTCGTACCACTGCTTGAGGAACGACACGTTGGCTGCCGTATTGTTCTGATAGATCCAGATCACGGCGTCGAGGCGCAGGCCCGCGACGCCCATGTCGATCCATTTGTCGGCTGCCGCCGCCAGGTCCTTGAAGGTTTCCGACTCGGAAGCCTTGGCATACGGACCGTAGTACAGGTCGGGCATGGAGGCATCGAAACTCGCGTAGTACTGGGAGGAGGAGCCTCCGAAGATGAGGTCACTGGCGGAATCGCCCTTGACAAGGGTCTTGGGCTTGCCGAATTCGACCAGCTTGTCATTGGTACTGGCTCCCCACTTGTGATTGCCCCACTCTGTAGCGTCATCCTTCACCAGGACCCCCCATTCGTTGTCGATGGCGAGCGTAATCTCATAGGTATTGTTCCCGGTCTTGTACATCCGGATGGCGTTGTTCTCGTAGATGAACCACTTGACCGAAGTATCCGTGTTCCCGCTCTGGGCGCTTCCGGTAGCCTGCGTGATGGTCAGCTTGGGCTGGGAAGGATTCGAGGTGTCGAGCTTGAAATGCAGCAGTCCTTTGTAGCCGAGGCTTCCGCTGGAAGCCGAACACCAGCCGCCCATTCCGCCGGTAATATAGTCACCGGTCGTATTGGGGAACACATAATAGTCGTGATACTTGCTGGAAGGATCGGCCAGGGCCAGCTTGAACCAGTCGTTGTCCTTGCCCGAGTGGTTGAGCACGAAATCGAGATAGATGTCGATATTCTTTGCTTTCGCCTTTGAAATCAGGTCTTTCAGGTCGGCTTCCGTGCCCAGCTTCGAACTCACGGAATAGTAGTCGTTCACGTTGTAGCCATGGTACGACATGGCCTCGTGGATGGGCGAGAGCCAAAGCGCCGTGGCGCCGATGCTGTCGAGGTAGTCGAGGTGCTGGGTAATGCCGCGGATGTCGCCCCAGCCGTCGCCGTCACTGTCGGCGAAGCTGTAGACGTTCAGCTGATAGGTAATGCCGGAAAGCTTGGTCTTCGAAGCCTGGTTCCTCCAGGATTCATCGGGGATATCAGGTACATCAGGGTCAATCGGGTCCGGATTGATGTGCGGGCAGCCCGTGAGCAGCAGCGTTGCAAACGCCAGTGCCAGTATCGAATAAACTCTTTTCATCATAACTTTCAAAAATACAAAAAAGTCTCTACTTTTCAAAATCGCTGGCAATCAGGGAGCAAAAAGCGTGCAAAGTTCGAAGTTTTTTCTTATCTTTGAAAGTTATGCGTAAGATAATCCTGTTTCTGACAATAATGCTCGTGGCGGCGGGATGCGGCCACGTGAAGGTGACGCCTGCGCCTCAGTTCGACCAGGCGCCGCTGGCATCTCCCTGCCTGCTCGAACAGGCTTCCAATACCGTGATTCTGCGGGATTATTTCCCGAAACTGGTGGAAATGGATACGGTGGAAGTCACCGCGACGCCCGTTGACCCGTGGCTCCGCTACCTGGAGATTACTTCGCAGGGGCAGAAGGCAGCTCTGGTGCTGAAGAACTGCCTGCCTGAAAAACGCCTGGGAACCGATCCTTCAAAGGCCCCGTTCATCACCACGGCGCCCGTACCTGGCAAGGATGACCGATTCTACATCTTGATCGACAACGGGGCGGACGACGTGCAGGTGCTCTGGCAGAACACCCTGCTCGACAAGAAGCACGGCATCCGCGTGATGGACCGCAACAAGCTCGAGATCACTGTTCCCGCCAATGCCGAAAAGATGGAACGCTCCTATATACGTGCCTACGCCGCCAATGCCGACGGCATCGGCAACGACATCCTCGTGCCACTCCATTACGGCAAGATCATACGCGGCACCGATGAGCTTAAGCGCACCGACAAGCATGCGCAGGTGCTCTATTCCCTGATGATCGACCGCTTCGTGAACGGCCGCAAGGACAATGACATGCCGCTCAACAGCAAGCTTGTCAACCCGAAAGTGGACTATTGGGGCGGCGATCTCCTCGGCGTGACGAAGACTCTGGAGAGCGGCTATTTCGACAAGCTGGGCGTGACCACCATCTGGCTGTCGCCCATCACCCAGAATCCTTTCAGCGCCTGGGGCCAGATTCACGATCCCGAGACGAAATTCAGCGGCTATCACGGCTACTGGCCCTATTACGCCACGGCCGTGGACGTGCGCTACGGCACAGAAGCCGAACTGCGCGAGCTGCTCGACAAGGCCCACGCGGACAACAAGAACGTGATCCTCGACTACGTGTCGAACCACATGCATATCCAGAGCCCGACGCTGACCGCGCATCCCGACTGGACCACACCCTCCGACACGCCGGACGGCCGCCCGAACCGCCAGCTCTACGACGAATTCCGCTTGACCACTTGGTTCGACGACCATATCCCCACGCTCGACCTGGAGCGGGCTGACATCTGCGCGCAGCTCACCGACTCCGCTCTTTACTGGGTGCAGCACTTCGACTTCGACGGTTTCCGCCACGACGCCACCAAGCATGTTCCCGAGCAGTACTGGCGGATGCTGACCCGCAAGCTCCTGGACAGCCTGCCGGGCCGTACCTTCTACCAGATCGGCGAGACCTACGGCTCGACTTCGCTCATCAACTCGTATGTGAAGCCCGGCATGCAGGACGCCCAGTTCGACTTCAACGTCTATGACACCTTTGTCTGGGCGACGACCGACAAGGAGAAGGGCTCGTTCGAGGGCCTTTCGAACCGCATCGCAGAAGACCTTTCGGTCTACGGCTCGCACCACCTGATGGGCAACATCACCGGCAACCACGACCGTCCGCGCTACATCTGCAAGGTCACCGGCGACCTCCGTCCGGGCGAAGACGACAAGCTGGCCGGGTGGCACCGCGACATCAAGGTGACCGACCCCGTCGGCTACGACTACCTGAAGATGCTCCACGCGATGAACTTCACGATTCCGGGCATCCCCTGCATCTATTACGGCGACGAATTCGGCCAGCCAGGCGCCAACGATCCGGACAACCGCCGCTGGATGCAGTTCGACGGCCTGACAAAGGACGAGCAGGAGACCCTCGAAGAGACGGAATTCCTGGCCCATCTGCACAATGCTTCGATGCCGCTGATCTATGGTGACTACAAGCTGCTGTACGCCGACAAGGATGTCCTGGCTTACAGCCGCAGCTACATGGGCGAGACCGTGGTGGTCGTCCTCAACAAGAGCCGGGAGCCCCGCAAGGTCGACATCACGCTGCCTTGCGGCCTGACCTGCGACGGGCAGAACCAGCTGACCGTGGAAGTAGCCCCGGTTTACTATGCAATCATCAAATAATCCGAACATATGAAAAAGATTCTGAGTTTCCTGCTCCTCCTCTTCTGCCTGGTGGCTTGCAAGAAGGCCGCCCCGGAGGTGAATGTGACCCATGTCATCCATCCTGAATGGGCGAAGAACGCCGTCATCTATCAAGTGAACGTGCGCCAGTTCTCCCCGGAAGGAACCTTTGCCGCCATCGAGCCGCAGCTTGACAGGCTTTCCGAACTGGGCGTCGACATACTCTGGCTGATGCCCATCCATCCGATCGGGGTGGAAGGCCGCAAGGGCACGCTCGGCAGCTATTACGCTGTCAAGGATTATTGTGCCGTGAACCCCGAGTTCGGCACGCTGGAAGACTTCGACCATTTCCTGGACGTCGCCCACGAAAAGGGCTTCAAGGTGATTCTCGACTGGGTGGCCAACCATACGGGCCGCGACCATGCCTGGACCCGGGAGCACCGCGACTGGTACTATCTGGATGCCGACGGCAATCTGGCTACGCAGTATGACTGGACCGACATCGCCCACCTGGATTATGTGAACCACCCCGAGGTCTATGATGCCATGGAAAAACAGATGCAGTTCTGGATCGACCGCGGCGTGGACGGTTTCCGCTGCGACGTGGCGAGCGAGGTACCCACGGACTTCTGGGACAAGGCTTTCGCCGATTTCCGCGCCCAGCGTCCCGAGGGCCTCTTCTTCCTGGCCGAGGCCGAGACGCCCGCCCTGCAGAAGGATGCGTTCGACGCCTATTATGCCTGGCGGCAGATGCACCTGTGGTACGACCTGGCAGCCGGCAAGAATAACGCCAATGACCTGGCCGACTTCTATGTGAGCTATGCCGACAGCGTGGGAATGCCGGCCGGTACCCTGGCCATGAACTTCGTGTCGAACCACGACCAGAACTCCTGGTCGGGCACCAACCTGGAGATGTTCGGCCCCACGCTCAAGCAGTTCACGGTCCTTACCTTCATGCTCCCCGGCATCCCGATGCTCTACAACGGTGACGAGATCTGCCTGCCCAAGCGCCTGCAATTCTTTGAGAAAGATCCCATCGACTGGACCCATGACCCGCTGGAGATGACCAAGCTCTACAAGGAACTCATCGCCCTGCGTGACCAGCATGCCTGCCTCTGGGCGGCACCCTGGGGCGGCACCATGGCCGTGCTTCCGACCGACCATCCCGAGCAGGTGTTCGCGTTCGAACGGGAAGAAGAGGGCGACATGTGCCTGGCCATGTTCAACTTCTCCGATGAGGTCGTGACCTTCAAGGTCTCGAACCACCTGGTCACCACCGACAACGAGTTTACTTTGCCGGCCCACGGCTATCACATCATTTTCAGCGTCGGCGACTGTTTCGGCGACTGCGATGAAAGCGAATTCGAAGACCATGAAGACTAAAATCCTGCTGCTGATGGCAGCGCTGCTTTGCATGACGACGCTTCGCGCGGAAAAGATCGACAGGGTGGAGCCACCCTGCTGGTGGATCGGCATGGAGACGGATCTCCAGCTGATGATTCACGGCGACCGGATTGCCGGTTCCGCTGTTTCGGTGGATGCTTCCATCAAGGGCCTTTCTGTCGGCAAGGTCGTGTCGACCGACAACCCGAACTACCTGTTCGTGGAGGTGAAGGTCGGGAACCGGCTCGAGCCCGGCACCTATGGCTTCAATCTCGTGACGCCCGACGGCCGTCAGTTCAACTTCGACTATACCTTCTACAAGCGCCGTCAGGATTCGGCCAAAAGGGAATCGTTCGGCCCGTCCGACGCTGTCTATCTGCTGATGCCCGACCGTTTCGCCAACGGCGACAAGTCGAACGACTCTTCGCCCGAAGCCGTGGAGAAAGCCAATCCGAAGAACCTGGGCGGCCGCCACGGCGGTGACATCCAGGGTATCATCGACCACCTCGATGACCTGGCCAGCCTGGGCGTGACCACCATCTGGCCCACCCCGCTGACCTTCGACAATGAGAAGACCTATTCCTATCATGGCTATGCCTGCGCCGACTACTATCGCATCGATCCCCGCTACGGAACCAACGAACTGTACCGCAGTTTCGTGGAGAAGGCCCACGACAAGGGCCTGAAGGTCATCATGGACATGGTGCCGAACCATTGCGGCACGGCGCACTGGTGGATGGAGGACCTGCCCTCCGCTTCCTGGATCAACTATCCCGAGAACCTGGAACGCGACGGCGACCGGCTCATCCGCACCAACGCCGCCATGTCGACCCACAGCGATCCCCATGCAGCTGAAGTGGACAAGCTGAGCTGCGTGAAGGGCTGGTTCGACACCACGATGCCCGACATGAACCTGGCCGATCCGCTCGTGCGTCACTATCTCGAGCAGATGGCTGTCTGGTGGGTGGAGTATGCGGACCTCGACGGCCTGCGGGTCGATACCTACCCGTATTCCGATAAAGCCGGCATCGCCGCCTGGACGAAGGCCATCCGCAACGAGTACAAGCATCTCAACATCGTGGGCGAGGTCTGGTTCGGTGACGTGGCTTCCTGCGCCTACTGGGAAGGCGTCCGGCAGAAAGACGGCTACAATTCGCAGCTGCCGTCTGTGATGGACTTCCCGCTGATGTTCGCGACCCTGAATGCCCTCACCAGCGACGGAACTTCCTGGGAACCGAGCATGGTCGGCATCTATAACTCCCTGGCGCTCGACCGTCTCTATGACGATCCTTCCGACATCCTGGTGTTCGTCGGAAACCACGATACGCCGCGCCTGGCACACGAACTGGGCGGTGATCCCAAGAAGATCAAGATGGCCTATGCCTTGCTGGCCACGATGCGCGGCGTGCCGCAGCTGTATTACGGCGACGAGTACGGCCTGCAGAGCGCTGACGGCACGGTCGGCCATTCGCAGGAGCGGGTGGACATGCCGTGGGGAAAATTCACGCGCAACCAGATCGAACTCCGCAAATATGTCTCCGACCTCTTCACCTGGCGCAAGACTTCCAAGGCGGTGGCACAGGGCGACCTGGTCCATTTCCGTCCCGATGGCGCCAATGTCTATGTCTATTTCCGTACGGTGAAAGGGGAGTGCGTGATGACCATTCTCAACGGCGGGAAGAAAGATTATGTGGTCGACTGGCTCCATTTCTCGGAAATAACCGCTAAATTTGCGCAAAAAGGCAAGAATATCATGACCGGCGAGCGTTTCCGGCTGGGCGAGAAGATCGTCGTAGGGCCGGGTGAAGCCGCGATCCTTGAATTCAAATAAAAACAGAAGATCGTGAAACCTACACTTTTAGTTCTGGCTGCCGGGATGGGTTCCCGCTACGGCTCCCTCAAACAGATGGACGGTCTCGGCCCGTGTGGTGAGGCCATTATCGACTACTCGATCTACGATGCCATCCAGGCCGGTTTCGGCAAGGTGGTCTTCGTCATCCGCCATTCTTTTGCCGACGCTTTCCAGCAGATTTTCTCCAAGGAGCGTTTCGGCGGGAAGATCGATGTGGAATTCGTGTATCAGGAACTGGACTGCCTGCCGGAAGGCTTTACCGTGCCGGAAGGCCGTGAGAAACCCTGGGGCACGAACCACGCCATCATGATGGCCAAAGATGTCATCCACGAGCCCTTTGCCGTCATCAACTCGGACGACTTCTACGGCCGCGAGGGCTTCGTCGCCATCGCAGATTTCCTGCGTGACGTCGAGGGCTGCCGGGGCAAATATGCCCTGGTGGGCTACTATCTGAAGAATACGCTTTCGGAATTCGGCAGCGTGTCGCGCGGCGTCTGCGAGCTCGATGACAACGGCTGCCTCTCGACGGTTACGGAGCGCACCTCCATCCAGCGCAAGGCCGACGGAAAAGTGTATTATACGGATAAGACCGGGGATCATGAAGTCTCGGAAGACAGCCTGGTCTCCATGAACTTCTGGGGCTTCACGCCCGACTATTTCGTCTGGTCCGAAGAGATGTTCAAGACCTTCCTGCGTTCCGAAGACGTGAAGACCAATCCCAAGGCAGAGTTCTTCATCCCGTATGTGGCCGACGTGCTGATCAAGCGTCACGACGCCTCCTTCAAGGTGCTGAACTGCGACGCCAAGTGGTTCGGCGTGACCTACAAGGAAGACCGCCCCTACGTGGTTGCAAAGATCGGCGAACTCATTGAGAAAGGAGTCTATCCGCGCAGCCTCTGGGGATAAGCCATGAGTGACAAGCTCAAGAAAGCATTGAAGTATGCACTGCTGCTCGTGTTGGTGGCAGTGCTTCTCTTTTTCTCGTTCCGCGGACTGGACTGGGGCGAATTCATGAACGACATGAAGCAATGCCGCTGGGGCTGGGTCGTGGCCATCATCGCCGTGCAGTGGATCATCACCTGGCTCAGGGGCAACCGCTGGCGGATCATGCTGCAGCCCATCCGCACCCCGGGGACGCAGCCCATCACGCGCCGGGAGACCTACGATGCCTATGCCATCTGCTACCTGTCGAACATCGCCTTTCCGCGTTCGGGCGAAGTGGTGCGTTGCGGCTTGTTGGGCGAGACGCGCAAGACGACTTTCCAGGGGGCGCTCGGCACGGTGGTGATCGAACGGACCTGGGATATGCTGTGCATGTTCCTGGCCGGCGTGCCCTTGTTGTTTTTCGGCCGTTTCCGCGATTTCATCGTCGAGAAGATGTTCAAGCCGACGGCCGGTAACATGCAGCTGGGTTGGTTCTGGATCGTGCTGATCGTCATTGCCGTGATCGTCGGGATCGTTTTCCTGATCCGCGCTTTCCGTGAGCAGATCGGCCGCAGCAAGGTAGGCGCCGCTTTCCTGAAATTTTTCAAGGGGCTGGGAGAGGGAATTACCGCCGCTTTCCGGATGAAGAACAAGTGGGGCTTCTTTGCCTATACCCTGATCATCTGGATCGGCTACTGGCTTTGCAGCCTCTGGACGATGCGGGCCCTTCCGGCTTTCGACGCGCTCGATGGCTGGGACGCACTTTTCCTGATGGTCGTGGGCTCCCTGGGCTGGATCGTTCCGGTGCAGGGCGGTTTCGGCGCCTATCATTTCATCGTCGCGATGACCCTGATGCCGGTCTATGGTTTCGACCGTCCCACCGGCCTTCTCTTCGCCACGCTTTCGCACGAGTCGCAGATCGTGCAGATGCTGCTTTGCGGCCTGATCTCGCTCGTCAGCTGGGCGATTTATCGTAGAAAACTGAAAACCAATACCGAACCATGAAATCCATCCTCGGCATCGGGAACGCGCTGACCGACATCCTGGCCGTCCTTCCCGACGATACCCTCCTCAAGAAATACAACCTGCCGCTGGGCAGCATGCAGCATGTAGATGCCAAGACCGGCAACACCATCTGGGCTGACCTCAAGGAAATCGGCGTACAGTACGTCGCCGGCGGCTCGGCCGCCAATACAGTGACGGCAACCGCCATCCTGGGCATGCCTTCGGGTTACATCGGCAAGGTGGGGGACGACGAACTGGGTTCGCTCTTCCGCCAGTCGCAGATGCAGATCGGCATCAAGTCCAACCTGCTGGTAGGCACCGTCGCATCGGGCCGCGCCATGGTGTTCATCACGGCGCCCAACGCCGACCGCACCTTTGCCACCTATCTGGGTGCCGCCCTGCAGCTGGGGCCGGACGACCTGAAGCCGGAGTATTTTGAGGGCTATGACTATCTGCACATCGAGGGCTATCTGGTGCAGAACCAGTATCTGGTGCGCCGGGCCGTGGAGATGGGCAAAGAACGCGGCATGATCATCTCGCTCGACATGGCTTCCTACAATGTCGTGGAGTCGAACAACGTGTTCCTGCAGGATATTGTGAAGAACTATGTCAACATCGTCTTCGCCAACGAGACGGAGGCGGCGGCCTTCGTGCACCGTCCGCCCCGCGAGGCGTTGCAGGCCATGTCGGAAATGGCCGATATCGCAGTCGTGAAGATCGGCAAGGACGGTTCGATGATCCAGTGCGGCGACGAGTTCCATTTCGTCGATCCCTGGCCGGGCGAAGCCATCGACGCTACCGGCGCCGGTGACACCTACGCCGCCGGGTTCCTCTTTGCGCACGCCAACGGCATGCCTCTGAAGACCTGCGGCGAAGTGGGCTCCGCCCTCGCCGCCAAAGTCGTCGAAGTCATCGGCACGAAAATCGACATCCCCCGCTGGAAGCTCGCCAAGCAGGAAATCCGGCAGTTGATGGGAATTACCGAGTAACCCGTGGCGGATAGCCCACTAATACTGAGCGATTTATGTAAAATCGGTTGCGCATCCTGACGCAACCGATTTTTGTTATATCACTGATTATCAGTGCCTTTAGTGCCACGCTATTTTAGTAATGGAAACTGCTGCCGCCGATGAATTCGCGGATGATGGAGGTCGGGGGGATATGGCGGACGTCGGCGGGGGTCATGGCAATGACGCTACGGATCAGGCCGAGCAACTTGTGGGCTACCGGGTATGCCGGTGAATCTTTCGGGATGACCTGCAGCAGCGGCTCGGCATAACACTTCAGCATCGGAATCTCATAGAACAGGCTGGAATTGAATTCTGCATCGGCCAGGCCCTTGTAGGGTTCGATGTATCGCGATTCGCCGAAACGGACGCTGGGCCAGCGCAGGATGGTCTCTTCGGCCGTCATGCCCCGGAACTGATTGTCGCGTACCATCCGGCGCAGCAGCCGGTAGTCGGCAGCCGACATCCGGGTCTTCTCGTCGATGCTCAATGGCGTCAGGATGGAGACGTACAGCTGGAATTTCTCTTCTTCTTCGATCTGCGGCGTCAGGGCCGGATTCAGGCCGTGGATGCCCTCCATGATCAGCACGTCGCTGTCGGTCAGCTGCAGGAACTGCCCGACGAACTTGCGGGAACCCGAGGCGAAATCATATTTCGGAATCTCCACCCGCCTGCCGGCCAGCAATTCCTCGAGCTGCTCGTTGAGGAACGGTACGTCCAGGGCTTCCAAACACTCGAAGTCATATTCTCCGTTTTCGTCGCGGGGCGTGTCGGCACGGTTGCGGAAATAGTCGTCGAGCGAGATGATGATGGGGTTCAGTCCGTTGACGCGCATGTGCATGGCCAGGCGCTTTGAAGACGTGGTCTTGCCGCTGCTCGAAGGTCCGGCGATCAGCACGAGCCGCACGCCGGGCCGGGATGCGATGACATTGGCGATTTCGGCGTAGCGGTGGTCGTGGAGCGTCTCCGACAGGTTGACCACGTAACGGATTTTTCCGCAGGCCGTCGCTTCATTGAGCGTACTTACGTTGTTTTCGCGGAAAAGATTCCGCCACATCGACATTTCTTTGATCATAGCAATGCTTTCAAATAGGATCCGGTATAGGAATCGGGATTGGCCGCCACTTGTTCCGGCGTTCCGGCCGCAACGATCGTTCCACCGGCCTGGCCCCCTTCGGGCCCCAGGTCGATGAGCCAGTCCACGGATTTGAGGATATCGAGATTATGTTCGATGATGACCACCGTATTGCCCTTGTCGACCAGGCGCTGCAGCACGCCGATGAGCACTTTGATATCTTCGAAATGCAGGCCGGTGGTGGGCTCGTCGAGCAGATAGAGGGTGTTGCCCGTGTCGCGACGGGACAACTCCGCGGAGAGTTTCAGGCGCTGGCTTTCCCCGCCGCTGAGCGTGGTGGCCGGCTGACCGAGGGTCAGATAGCCCAGTCCCACTTCTTCCAGCGTCTTGAGTTTCTGGGCAATGGAAGGAATGGCCTCGAAGAAGGCGGTTGCCTGGGAGATGGTCATGTCGAGCACCTCGCTGATGTTCTTCCCTTTGTATTTGACGGCCAGGGTGTCGGGCTTGTAGCGGCGTCCGCCGCATTCCTTGCAGGTCACCTGGGCGGACGGCAGGAAATGCATCTCGATGAGCTGGAGCCCGGCGCCCTTGCAGGCTTCGCAGCGTCCGCCCTTCACGTTGAAAGAGAAGCGGTTGGCCTTGAATCCCCGGATCTTGGCATCGGGGGTTGCCTCGAACAGCTTGCGGATGTCGGTCATCACGTCGGTGTAGGTGGCCGGATTGCTGCGCGGCGAGCGTCCGATGGGTGCCTGGTCGATCTCGATGATCTTGTCGATGCCGGAGATGCCTTCGATCCGTTCGTAGGGAAGGACGGGATATTTCGAGCGGTAGAGCTTGTTGCTGATGATCGGCATCAGTGTCTCGTCGATCAGCGAGGACTTGCCGCTGCCGCTCACGCCGCTCACGCCCACGAACAGGCCGAGCGGGAGGTCGAGCGTGACATGCTTCAAATTGTTGCCGCTGGCGCCCCGCAGGATGATATGCCTGCCGTTGCCGGTCCGGCGCTCCGTCGGAACATCGATCTGTTCCCGCCCCAGCAGATAATCGATGGTGGGACTCTTCCCGGCCGGGATCTTGGTGATGTCCGCGGGCAGGCCGTTGTACAGCAGCCAGCCGCCCTTGTCGCCGGCGCCCGGGCCCAGGTCGATCAGCCAGTCGGCGCTCCGCATCATCTCCTCGTCGTGTTCCACCACCATCACGGAGTTGCCTTCGTCGCGGAGGGTCTTGAGCGAGTAGATGAGCTTGCGGTTGTCGCGCTGGTGCAGGCCGATGCTGGGCTCGTCGAGGATATAGAGCACGTTGACCAGTTTCGAGCCGATCTGGGTGGCCAGGCGGATGCGCTGGCTCTCACCGCCGCTGAGCGACCGCGTGGCGCGGTTCAGGGAGAGATATTCCAGTCCGACGTCCTTCAGGAAGCCGATGCGGGCCTTCAGCTCCTTCAGGATATCGTTGGCGATAAGCATCTGGCGGTGCGACAGGCGTGACGGGAGTCCGCACACCCAGTTGTAGAGTTCCGTGATGTCCATGTCGGACACCTCGGCAATATTCTTCCCGTCAATCTTGAAACAGAGTGCCTCGGGTTTGAGCCGCGTGCCATGGCAGACCGGGCAGACCACTTCTTCCAGGAAAAGTTCCTTCCTTTTCTTCTTCCAGGGCCCCTCTTCTTCCTCGTCGGTTTCGGTCTGGAGCTGGGAAAGGATGCCGGGGAACGAAGACATCTGCATGTCGGCATCTTCGCCGATCCGGAGCAGTTCGTCCGATCCGTAGAGGATGACCTGCAGGGCATCTTCCGGAATGTGCCCGATGGGGTCGTGCAGGGAGAAATGATAGCGGCGGGCGATGGCTTCGAGGTAGCGGAACATCGTATTGCCCCGCATCGGGCCGACGCTTTCGATGCCGCCGTCGGCGATGGAGCGGGTGCGGTCCGGAATGATCTTGTCGAGGTCGGCGCGGGCGATATGGCCCAGGCCGCGGCAATGCGGACAGGCGCCCTGCGGCGAATTGAAGGAAAAAGTATAGGGCGCGGGGATGTCGAAGGAAAGACCCGTGTCGGGGCACACGAGATTGCGGCTGAAATGCTGCAGCTGGTTGTCTTCGAGCGAGAGGACGGCCAGCGAGCCTTTGCCCTGGTTCATCGCATTGGCCACGGAATCCTTGATGCGCTTGCGGTCGTCGGCCTTGGGCACGAGCTTGTCCACCACCAGCTCCACGAAGTGGATCTTGTAGCGGTCCAGCGGCCCGGCCTCGCTCAGGTCGGTCAGCTGCCCGTCGATCCGCACCTGGGCATAGCCTTTCCGCTGCAGCTGCGTGAACAGGTCGCGGTAGTGGCCCTTGCGGCCGCGCACCAGCGGCGCGAGCAGGATCACCTTCTGCCCTTCGTAGCGCTGCAGGATCAGGTTGATGATCTCGTCGTCGGTATAGCGCACCATTTCCTTGCCGCTCTCCGGGGAGAAAGCCTGGGCGGCGCGGGCATAGAGCAAACGGAAGAAATCGTAGATTTCGGTGATGGTCCCGACTGTGGAACGGGGGTTGCGGCCCACCGTCTTCTGCTCGATGGAAATCACGGGGCTGAGCCCTTTCACCTCGTCGACATCGGGGCGTTCCAGGATGCCGATGAACTGTCGGGCATACGCCGACAAGGTGTCCATGTAACGGCGCTGCCCTTCAGCGCAGATCGTATCGAAAGCCAGCGACGACTTGCCGCTGCCCGACAGTCCGGTGACCACCACCAGACTGTCGCGGGGAATCTCCAGGTCGATGTTCTTGAGGTTGTGGACCCGGGCTCCGGCTATCGAGATCTTTTCGTCTTCCGCCATGTCAATTTCCATTCAGGAATGGATTCGTCGCCCTTTCGTAACCTATGGAACTGCTGCCGCCATGGCCGGGCAGCACGGTGACGTTGCCGTCCAGCGGAAGGATCTTCTGGTTGATGCTGTCGATCAGCTGGTCGTAGTCGCCGCCGACATGGTCGGTACGGCCGATGCTGCCGGCAAACAGGGTGTCGCCGGTAAACAGGACACCGTCCTGCTCGTTGTAAAAACAAACGCCGCCCTGGGTATGCCCCGGCGTGGCCAGGACTTTCAGCACGGTATGCCCGAAAGCAATCGAATCGCCGTCCGCAAGGTCATGGAACTGACCCGTGAAGGGACGTAATTCGAGGCCCAGCTGCCTGCACCACTCTATCGAACTGTCCAGCTGGTCACGGTCCGCCGGATGCAGCCAGGTATCCAGACTCCAGGCACGGGAGACGGCTTCAAGCCCGAGTATATGATCGAAATGGCCATGTGTCAGCAGGATCTTCACGGGTTTGAGACCGTGATCCGCCACAAAGTCTTTCATGCGCTGGAACTCACGTTCCCCATAGTTTCCCGGATCGATGATCACACACTCTTTCGTATCGTCCCAAGCCAGGTAGCAGCACTCCCGGAGCGGATTGAAATAGAAAGTCTTGATTTCCATATTTTTTGTTCAAACATACAAAAATACGAAAAGATGTTGTAAATTTGAAGGACGAATCAAAAACTCCCGCAATATGCACATCGCCATCGCAGGAAACATCGGCAGCGGAAAGACTACGCTTACGCGGATGCTCGCCGGACATTTCCATTGGACGCCGAAATACGAATCCGTGGACTACAATCCCTATCTTGCAGACTTCTACAACGATATGGAACGCTGGTCGTTCAACATCCAGATATTCTTCCTCAACAAGCGTTTCGTCGACGTGGTGGAGATCAGCAAGCACGAAGACATCGTCATCCAGGACCGCAGCATCTACGAGGATGCCTGCATCTTCGCCCCCAACCTGCACAACATGGGTCTGATGTCCACCCGCGACTTCGAGAATTATTCGTCGCTTTTCTCACTGATGTCCTCGCTGGTCAAGGCACCCGACCTGCTGATCTACCTCCGCAGTTCCATCCCGCACCTGGTGGGCAACATCCAGAAACGCGGCCGCGAATACGAAAGCAGCATCCGCCTCGACTATCTCAAAGGCCTCAACGCCCTGTATGAAGACTGGATTGCCAACTACAAAGACGGGAAACTGCTGATCGTCGACGTCGACAAATACAATTTCGAGGAGAACCCCGAAGATTTCAGCACGATCTGCGACCTCATCGAAGCGCAATTGAACGGCCTGTTCTGACAAGGTCGC
>JAEEGJ010003097.1_pt1 | contig 68478 bp, 58 predicted proteins | sample 8958761 | NCBI WGS metagenome assembly JAEEGJ01 (sample SAMN16246546, study PRJNA631951) | gut metagenome | biome: gut microbiome; feature: rumen; material: RS-attached | host: Bos | place: Iran: Karaj | collected 2018-10 | reverse complement strand
AGGGCGCCAAGGTGTGGGACGTCGAAGGCAAAGAGTACTTCGACTTCTTGTCGGCTTACTCCGCAGTGAACCAAGGTCACTGCCACCCCAAAATCATCAAGGCTATGACCGACCAGGCCGAACGCCTTACCCTCAGCAGCCGCGCTTTCTACAATGATGCGCTGGGCGTTTGGGAAAAATATGTCACTGAGTACTTCGGCTACGATAAGGTGTTGCCGATGAACTCTGGCGCCGAAGCCGACGAAACCGGCTTGAAGCTGGCTCGCCGTTGGGGTGTTGTCAAGAAAGGTATCCCGAACGACAAGGTGAAGATCGTTTGCTGCGAAGGCAACTTCCATGGCCGTACCATCACCATCATCACCATGAGTAACGACCCCGAGAGCTACGCCAACTATGGTCCTATGACTCCTGGTTTCATCCGTATCCCTTACAACGATCCCGATGCACTGGAAAAGGTGCTGGCTAAGGAAGGTAAGGAGATCGCCGGTTTCCTGCTGGAGCCTATCCAAGGCGAGGCTGGCGTGTACGTTCCCGATGAAGGCTACCTGAAGAAGTGCTACGACATCTGCAAGAAGTACAACGTGCTGTTCATGGCCGACGAGGTGCAGTGCGGTATCGCTCGTACCGGTAAGATGTTGGCTTGCGACCACGAAGGCGTGCGTCCTGATATCCTGATCCTGGGTAAGGCCCTCGGCGGCGGTGTGGTTCCAGTTTCCTGCGTGTTGGCCGACGACGACATCATGCTGAACATCAAACCCGGTGAGCACGGCTCCACCTTCGGTGGCAACCCAATCGCTGCCAAGGTTTCCATCGCTGCCCTTGAGGTCATCAAGGAAGAGCACCTTATGGAGAACGCCGATCGTCTCGGTAAGATCTTCCGTGAGGAGATTGGCAAGATCAAGAGCCCGATGATCGAGAAGGTCCGTGGTAAAGGCTTGCTCAACGCCGTCATCATTAAACCTAAAGATGGCAAAGAAGCTTGGGACGTGTGCTTGAAGATGCGTGACCTTGGCCTGCTGGCTAAGCCTACCCACCAGCACATCATCCGCTTCGCTCCACCCTTGGTCATCACCGAGGCTGAACTGCGTCAAGCCATCGAGATCATCAAGGAAGCTCTGAAGTCCTTCGAATGATTTTTCGACTATTGAAATGAAAAAGCCCGGCGTAAGTCGGGCTTTTTAAAATTCACAATGAAACGATTCCTAATTATTGTAGCATTACTTTTGGGCTGCGTATCCATGCAAGCCCAAGAAAACTCTTTCTGGCATAAGATTAACCGTTTCTTGACCAAACGCGCTGTGGTTGACACAACGCGAATCTATCAACCGAAAGCCTCTTTCTCCTTGGGCCTGTTCACTACGGGACAAAAGGCGAATTTTGATGTGAATGTCGACTTTGACGTCCATTTGAGTGATGGCAATTTGCTTGATGGTGTCTCAACCTATGACCTCAATGAAAACCTATGCCAGAAGATTGGCCTTGAGGTAGGTTATGGCAACGTGGCACTTGGCTATGGCATTGAAATAGGTACCAAAAGCGCCAAACAAAAGAGGGCGTTTGCTTTCAATATCCTTGGAAGATCGTGGGGTGTACGCCTTAATTACTATAGAATCACCAACCCTTTCGTTTCAGGATTAACGGTCGGAAACGAAGACGACAACAACTATGTTCATGATGAGTTCATCTCTAGCGAAATGGCTTCGTTGCAAAGTTTTGCCATTGATGGCTATTATGTTTTCAACAACAAACGCTTTGCTTATCCAGCGGCATATAAAATGAGTCTGGTGCAGCGTCGCACTAGCGGTTCGTGGATGCTGACTGCGCGCTATATGCAAGGATACCTGTATAATTCTCCAGATGCCGCTTTGGATTCCTACAATTTGCTTGATTGCTTTGGTACTGTACAAGCATCGATAGGTGGCGGTTACTCTGTTAACTTCGTGCTTTGGCATAAAGACCCGGTTGGACCACGTGACGAAAAGTTACGCAACATCACCCTCAACCTGACCGCCATGCCGATACTTACAGCCGTCAACTTCCTGAAAACCACATCATACCGTTATGATGATGAGGGAAACTGCGTTGGCGAAAAAAACTCTAGTGTGTGGTGCTATCCGGTACCCAATTTCATTGGCAGTGCTGCTGCCAGTATTACCTTAGGAAGGTTTTATTTCACCACCCAGTTCATATACAACAGGTTCTATTTCCGTAGTCGAGATGCTTTTGATGCCAGTCAGATGGATCTCCCGGACTATGTGGAAGCCATCAACTTTGCTGGCACTTTCCGCGATTGGACGCTGAAAGGATTGCTGGTCTATAGGTTCTGATTGACGAATTCTTCGATACTTCCTCTTGCCTCGGTCATCCCGAATTTCTTGCGGATGCCAGTGCGTGATTTGCCAATCATGGCAGGGGAGACCTTCAAAATATCGGCAACTTCTTTCACGGAAAACGGCATCATCGAAAGGATGCAAACCCTAAATTCGGCTTCAGTCAAGGTGGGTTGATGCTCCCGGATGCGTTGAACAGTCTCTGGATAAACTTGGTTGTATGCATCAAAAATGCCTTCGTAAGCGGTGTCAACGTAATTTCCGCAAACGCTGGATTTCATTTTCTTGAAAGTGGTCTCATCGATGTTCTTGCCTTCGCCAATGCAGAATATCTTATAAATCATCGCCGTTTTTTCAAATAAGTTGTCGCGATTGGTCTCGGTCAAGGCGTCACATTCCGATTGGAGTTCCTCCAAGGAAGTGCTTAGAGCGGTCAATTCCTGGCGTTTTTTGGATGCTTTATACAATAGCCAAACCAAAACGGCCACGGCAGCAGCAATGGCAATGGCTAAGAAAATCAAAAGATTGCGACGTTTTAGATAACCTTCCATCATTTCCTCGCTGCGATCCAAGTCGGAATGGAGCTCGGCGATGGTCTGTTGCACCTTTTCGATCAAGGCTTCGTCTTCAGAAGCTTTGGCCAACACAATGGCTTCGTTCAAGGCTACCATAGCGGAGTCGTAGCGCCCTTGCTCCCAATACATGCAACCCGTGTCAAGATATGCCGTCGTCCTAGTCTCCAGTCCGTTGAGATCCATCATCATGCGCCCTATCTCCATGTCAGACTTCACGTTGCAAGCCGCCAACAGCGCGATGAGCGCGAAGGCCAACCAACATCTCGATCGATAAAGGAGTTCAAGCATCATTTTTATTTTAACGCAAAATTAATCTTTTTCTTTTATTTCCTCTCATCTTTCACCCCTCATCTCTCACCTTCCAGCAGCTTCTCCGCCTTGTTGTGCCTCGTTTTCCAATTCAATGTTGCCGAAGCGCAAGGTAAATCCAGCGCAAATGCAGGTGGAGTTATATTTAAAGATGGAAGCGCTTGATACCGTAGGGCTACCGACAATATTTTGGTTTTTCAACAAGCCAAAGAGGTCGTAACCATTGACAAATACCGATAACTTGTGGTCGAAGAAATCGCTTCGCAAGCCGCAATCGATTGAATAGCTGGCACCTTTTAGCCCAAACAAGGTTTGTGTAGGTGAATTATAATAGGTAGAGGCATGGACTTCGAGACGATTCCAGAGTTTAGTCCATAAGCTCAAACGAAAACTATAGCATAACATCCTGTTTTTCACTAAGTTGTCTCTAGTTCCGAAGTCAGTTTCGATAAAGGAATCATAAAGGTTGGCGTAAAACCGTAAATTGAGCATCCCATTGGGCCGATATGTTATGTTGAATTCTCCACCGGCATTGTACGACCATCCAACATTGACGGGATGCTGAAACCTGACCACCCGCCCGTAATAGTCGTGATATGCTGCTTCGCTAATGGTGTTAATCACGTTTTTTCGGCCTTTGTAATAGCCTGTCAATCCTACCGAACCGAAGTCATCCCAATATTTCGTCCAACTTCCTTCCAAGTTATGCGTGAACACTTGCAGTAAGTCGGGATTGCCGGTGGTGTAGGTCTCCTCGTCGAATTTGATGAATGGACTGAGTTGTTCGGCTGATGGATTTTGAATGCGCCTGGAATAGCTCATCTTGAAGTTGTGCATTGATGCAGTGTGATAGGAGAGGTGCAGAGAAGGCAGCACATTCCAATATTGGGTTGCAAAGTCATATGATGGAGCATCGGGATAGACGATGCTCGTGTGATAATATTTCAGGCTTACACTGGGCTGTACGGTGAAATTGCCAAGGCGATGCCGTACTTGGAAATAGCCGCCCACCGCATGATCTGCATCCTTAAAACGGAACGACATCACAGAGTCGTGTACATACACCCCATTGGCTAGGCTATCCAATGAGCTGACTTCCGATTTCTTTTCCCAACTGGCATTGAAGCCCAGTCCAATCTCGCCATTTTTGGAGTAAGGCAGGTTGTAATCCACCTTTGCGGAAATGGGAACGTTGGAGGTAACGAAGTCATTCACGAAAATTCGTTCGTATGACGCTGGTGAGGTAAAAGTCTTGTGATAATCAAGGGGGATGGTATATCTGTTGATACTGCCATTCAAGCGCAAAGAGAGGTTGTGCCCTTCTTCATTGAACAAGTGTCTGTAGTCCAAGCCAAAAGGTAAATAGAGATAATTGCTATTCGTTTTTGTGATGGTATGGTATTTATAGTCGCCTGATTGTTGCAAATACTCCATGCGTTCCCGTTCTTGGTACAACTCCGAGGGACCGAACGAGTTCCATAGCATGGCATAAAATGAAAAAGAGTTCCTTTGGTTTGGTGCGTATGTTAGGTTTAAATTCAATCCTGGGCTGTAATTGTTACTATTGCTATGTGTGTGGGCTTTGTAAAGGCACGACACAATTCGATTGCCGTCTTCGTCTTCTGTGAACAAGGTCATTTCTGAGTTCTCCTCGCTGTTGCCGTGATAGTAATACATGTTTGAATAGATGTTGACAGTCCACTTGTCATTCTTCCATAGATAGGAAACCCAAGGCATTACGTAGGGTTGTGTGGAAGCGTTTGCCCCAAAGGACAGAAACTCATTTTTCTTGACCTTGGTGTTCATGACAATATTGATGATGCCGTCGGCGTCGGTGGCATAGCGAGCCGAGGGGTTAGTGATGACCTCGATACGGTCGATGGCATTGGCGGGCAGGGTGCGGAGATAGACCTTTAGGCTTTCTTCCGTGAGATTCGAGGGCTGGTCGTTGAACCAAATCTCCACATCCGAAACGCCTCTTAGCGTCACGTTACCCTCTACGTCCACCGATACACCTGGGGCATTTTGCAAAGCGTCGGAAGCCATGCCCGATTGCACTGTCGGGTCGTCGGAAACTTGATACAGAGTCTTTTCGCCATCCACCGAGAATAGCGGCCGATCAGCGACGATAGAAATACTTTCGAGCACCAAAGTGTCGGCCGTCATCTGAAGGCTATCGAGCTCGTTTTTTTGGGGCTTTTCATTTTGGGCAAAAAGTCCTGTTGACAGCATCCCGCCAATCATCAGGAAAAACAGCGTAGGTCTATTCATGGCATGTGGTTTTAAAATCATGTTTACAAAAGTATAGTGAAAAAACGCCTCTTTTTTAAGAGGAGGGTCAAGGTAGAGATGTTTTCAAAGGTGGTATGTATAATTATTTGGTAAATAGTTAATTAAAACAAATAAGGTAGAGATTATTTTGTGGATTTCAAACAAAAAGACTATCTTTGCACCAATCTAAAACCCTAAATAACATGAAAAAAACGCTGATTTTACTCGCGGCTGTTGCCTTGATGATGGCCTCTTGCTGTGACAAGAAAACCTGTGACGAAAACGCAAACGAAACTGCTATGAACACTACAATGAACGACTTGCTGACACGCCGCAGCGTGCGCAGCTACACCGACGAGATGCCTCCCATGGAGGTGATCGAAGAAATCTGCAATGCCGGCTCCTATGCTCCTACCGGCATGAACCGTCAGGCTCCTATCATTATTGCTGTCACCAACCGTGAGGTGCGCGACCGCCTGAGCAAGCTCAACGCCGCCGTGTTTGGACCCGACAACGACATGGATCCTTTCTACGGCGCTCCCGTGGTGCTGGTCGTGCTGGCCGACACTACCGCTGCTTTCACTTGGAAAGAAGACGGTTCGCTCGTGATGGGTAACTTGATGAATGCTGCCCATGCCAAAGGCCTTGGTTCCTGCTGGATTCACCGTGCCAAAGAGGTCTTCGAGACAGAAGAAGGTAAAGCCATCTTGCGTGACCTCGGCATCGATGACACCAAGTACGTAGGCATTGGTAATTGCATCCTTGGTTACATTGACGGCGACTATCCGGAAGCCCGTCCTCGCAAGGAGAACTACGTGTATTGGATTAAATAAGGGAGTGTTCCCTGAAAACGGTCTCCACCGCTTCCTCGTATTCCTTTAGCGCATTGATCTTCTTGATCTTGCGCCAGATGTCTTGTGGCTCGTCGAACGAGTGCATTAGGTAAGACCATAGTTCTTTCATCCTTCCCAACACCTTGGGACTGCCTCCGGCATGCCGTAGACGGTCCTTATAAAGGTCGTTGACATAGTCATGAAGCCTTTCGGTTCGGGTCTGAATGGATTGGGGTGTCGTTTCGCGGATTTCTTCCGCTAAAAACGGATTCGATAACAATCCTCGACCCAACATGAATTCGTTGATTGGCTGAACCTGATTGCTGATCCGCTCAAAACTCTCCACCGAAACGATGTCGCCATTATACACCAGCGGTGCTTTAATGGTCGGGATCAACTCAACGAACCTCTGAACATCGGCTTCACCTTTATATAATTGCTTCCCGATGCGGGGATGGATGATCAACTCGCTCAAGGGAAATTGGTTGAAAACCTCAATTACGGGAACGATTTCGTCGGGACTAAAATAGCCTAACCTACATTTAATGCTGAATTTCAAATCGATACGCTCAAAAACAGTGCTGAGCATAGCCTCGATCTTCTCGGGGTAAGGAAGGAGTCCGCAGCCACGTTTTTTGTTGGCAACTCTGGGGAATGGACAACCCATATTCAGGTTGATTTCCTTGTAGCCCAATTCCTTGCATTGTGATGCAAACCGCAGAATCTCCTCGGCATCGGTGCTCAGGATCTGTGGCGTCAGTGTTCCCACGTCGTTGCACCGAGGATCAATCTCCTCCACCTGCATGTTCTTGGCGTGATCCTTCTGAATGCCAGTAAAGAAAGGCGTATAGAACTTGTCGATGCCGCCAAAATGCTTCTTGAAAACATTGCGGAATGGGGCGTCGGTGATGCCTTGGAAGGGACCTAAACTGAGCTTAACGTTTTCCATGTCGGATTCGGCCCAATATTGTCAATACCATGGTTGCAAACAACAACCCGAATGTCATCCACATGGCAATTCGAGAGAGATAATCCCCGTGCTTGGAATAGAAGGTCTTCTCGGTGTTGGCTTTCAGCGTAGCCTTGATGACATCTTCTTTCCAGTATTCGGTCACCTGAATCACGTCGCCTTTTTGGTTGAAGAAACCTGACTTGCCGGTGTTGGCCGAACGGGCCACGCAACGTCGATTCTCGATGGCGCGCAGCTTTGAGAACTCAAAGTGTTGCTTGTAGCCTGGAGTGTCACCCCACCAGCCATCGTTGGTGATCACAAATAGCAGGTCGGCACCTTTACGGGCAAACTCGCTCACGTAACCTCCAAAAGCGGATTCATAGCAGATGGCTACTCCAACTTGATGGTTGCCGAAACTCATGTTATGGGCGTATGGATCCGTCTTCAAGGTGCCTCTGGCGATACCCATGGTGATGGTGAAATGCTTCAGGAAGCCCATCCATTCGGGAATGGCCTCCACACCCACCACAAGCTGCGACTTATTGCGGTGCTGCACGTTGAGCGTGTCGATGAGCAATGCTGAGTTATGGGCGTAATAATAGCGGTTTGTGCCATTGAGCCATCGAGCGGGGAAGTCGTTCTCCATGCCTTTTGGAACCCACTCGTACGTGGTGCCGCCGATAATGAAACAACTCTCAGGATGTTTTTCAATAAAACCTCCGATGATGTCCAAGGCCTTCACATTTTTCATGTCATCCAGCCAGATGCCTTCTTGGATGGCCGACTCGGAGCTGACGATAAACTCGGTGTTAGGGGTAATCAACGTTTCTGCCAAGTCCACGTTTTTCTGAATGGTTTTATTGAAAAACTGCATGTTGAACTGTTCGTTCCAAGGATCGCAATTCTGTTGAATCACGATGACTTCGGTATCTTCGCCCTTCTCTTCGTAGTATTTGTACATGATCTTACTTCCGATGATAGGTAAGAGCAACAAGGCAATGATGGCACCTACATCCCAACGTAGGGCTTTCTTCTCGCTTTCCCTTTCGTAGGTGGCGAGGTTGGCAATCAAGATGTTGACCAGCAAGATCCAAAGTGTTCCGCCGGCAACGCCTGTCACGGAGTACCACTGAATCCAGGTGGTGCTGGTGGAGAATACATTACCGAGATTCAGCCACGGCCATTTGATGGCCCAATGGTATTGCAAAAATTCAAAGGCCATCCAATAGGGGATGAGCAGGAAGTTGCCGATACGGCTGTTGTGAAGCTTCATCTTGGTGAAATGGAAAGCCCAAAACATAGTGGACGAGAAAAGGGAAGTGATCACCCATCCTAGAAGGATAGCCGGAGTAGCATTCCATACCCACCAGGTAGTCAAAACGTTCCACATTAAGAAGGTGATGAACGAGAGCCAGAAGATATTCCCCTTTTCGCCTTTGCTGATGCGCTCTTCAATATGGAGCAATGGCACCAATGCGATGAAAATCAAGGCACTACATCCTCGTAATGGCCACGATGCCCATAACAATAGTCCGCTGATGACGGCAAAAAGAAGCTTTTGATAGCGTTTCATATCCAAAAATTTTGGCAAAAATAATGATTTGTTAACTATCTTTGCAGCAATAATATTGCATTTTGAAAAAGATACTTCTCATTCGATTTAGTTCCATTGGCGATATCGTTCTCACCACGCCTGTTATCCGATGCCTTCGTCATCAATTGCCTGATGTACAATTACATGTTCTGACTAAGGCGTCGTATCGGTCAATCTATGCTGCAAACCCATACATCGACAAGGTTTACGAGCTTTCTTCCAATATGAAGGACTTGGTGACCAGCCTCCGTGAAGAGCATTATGACTTCATCGTCGACCTCCATAAGAATTGGCGTTCCCTGCGTGTTCGGATGGCTTTACGCCGTCCCTCGGCTTCGTTTCCCAAGCTTGATTTCCAAAAATTCATTTATACCAAACTGAAAATCGGCAAGTTGCCTCCGGTTCACATCGTGGATCGCTACTTCAAGGCGGTGGAAAAGTTGGATGTCCACAACGATGGTCAAGGGTTGGATTTCTTTTTCAACGAAGGGGATGAGATGCATTACGAGGATCTCCCCGAGACGTTCCGCGATGGCTTTGTGGCCGTTGTCATCGGTGGTCAGCATACCACCAAAATCTTGCCGGTCGACAAGGTTGTGGAGGTATGTGAGTCGTTGGACTATCCTGTTATCCTGGTCGGTGGACCTGAAGACGCCGCACGGGGTGAACGCATCAAGGCAAAGGTGGGAAGCTATGTCGGAAACAGCTGTGGAAGCCTGACGCTCGGTCAATCGGCATCCTTGCTCAATCTCGCCGATGCCGTGCTTACCAACGACACAGGGATGATGCACATTGCCGCTGCCTTACGCAAACCTATCGTCTCGGTCTGGGGTAATACGGTGCCGGAGTTTGGCATGTATCCGTATTTGCCTCAAGGCATGAAGCCTGCAGCCATCGTAGAGAACAAAGGATTGAAGTGCCGTCCCTGCGATAAGCTGGGTTATGCCAAGTGTCCAAAAGGTCACTTTGTTTGCATGAATTCGCTAAATAGTAAGGAGATAGTGGAAAAAATAAGAGCCGAACTTTCGTCCGGCTCTTGAGGTGGTACCAGCGGGAATTGAACCAGCGACACACGGATTTTCAGTCCGTTGCTCTACCAACTGAGCTATGGTACCCCATTGTTTGCGGATGCAAAAATACAGCTTTTTTTGAAACCGACAATAATTTTTTTCAAAATTTTCAGTTTTTTTTCTGATATTTGCACCCCGAAACAGAATATAATGAAGAATCACAATAGGATTAAACTGATATTCACGGTGCTGCTTGCCGTTATGTGCACTGGAGCCTTCGCACAAGCCGACATCGATTCACCTTATTCATTATTTGGTGTCGGACAATTGAGGGAAGGAACCATGAGCGGCCGCCTCAAAGGTATGGGTGGTGTGGCTAATGCCATGAGCGACAAGGCTATGATCAACACCGCCAACCCGGCTTCGTATGCGATGATTGATACGTTGTCATTCCTGTTTGATGCAGGATTGTACTTCAAGTCATCCACATTCAGTACCTCCTCCCTGACGGAAAAGGCTGCTGGTGCCTCATTCGACTATATTGCCATGGGCTTTTCTCTCACCAATTGGTGGAAGATGACCGTTGGCGCTCAACCTTACAGCAACGTGGGTTACAATATCGAGACTTCTTTCTACGACCCATCCATTGGCAATTATTCAGAGGTGTTTAAAGGCGAAGGCGGATTGAACCAAGTCTTTTGGGGTAATGGCTTCCGTCTTGGCAAGCATTTTTCTATAGGTGTCAATGCCAGTTATGTGTTCGGTGACAGTAAGGCGACTACCACGGTGCTTTATCCAGACTCCTCTTTTATGATCTGCACACGCCGCAGCCGCGATTTCATGGTTCGTTCCTTCATGTTTGATTACGGTGTGATGTACAAAGGCAATCTTGGCAACAACCTTACCCTCTCCGTGGGTGCGACATACAAGCAAAAAATCAATCTAAGAGGTGTTCAAACCACTTTCATCCGCTCCATCGAAGAGACTGACAATACGATATCGACTGAGTATTTGATTGACACAATCGCCTATGTTGTCGACAAAAATGCCCGGTATGCCATGCCTCATGGCATTGGTTTCGGCATAGCCCTTCAAAAAAACAATCGCTGGACCATAGGCGCTGACTTCAATTGGTCACAATGGAGCGCCTTTGCTAAGAATGGTGTCAACCAAGGATTGCAAGACTCATGGAGCGTTGCTGTTGGAGGTGAGTTTTTGCCTACATCGACCACATTGTCAAGCTATTGGACGAAAGTTGCGTATCGCTTGGGTGGGTTCTATGAGCGGACCTTCCTGAATATCAACGGTACCTCCATTAATAAAATAGGTGCTACCATCGGAGCGACTTTGCCCGTGCCCAAGACGATGTCAAAAGTGAATGTTGGGTTGGAATTTGGACATTGTGGCACGAAATCTGCAAACCTCATTCAAGAGAACTACATTAATCTGACCGTTGGTGTCTCCATCTGTGAACGCTGGTTCGTGAAGAGGATGTATAAGTAAAGAAAAGTTAAACCATAAAAATACAAGTGAGATGAAAACAAGAAGATTTGCGATCCTGGCTGTTATCTTAGGAATAGCCGTCAGTGTTTCCGCACAGGACGTATCTGAATCCAAGTATGGTGCCGACAGCGTAAATTGCGTCACTAAGCTTTCAATTTATCGTGAATATTTTAAGCAGTGGGAAGCTACCAAGTATTCTCCTGAATCAGTCAGTGGCGAGATGATCGACGCTTGGCGTGAGGTGTTCCTTTCATGCCCCCGCTCCAGCCAGCTTATCTATACCAACGGTGAGAAGATTATTGATTATCTCATCCGTAAGAACCCTAAAGAAAAAGATGCCTACATCGACACGCTCTGCCTGCTGATGGATACCAGAATCCAGTGCTTCCCGAATGATCCGAAGACGGGTCTTTCGCAAGTAGCAAGCATCATGGGCCGTAAGGGTCTGTTGATCTATACTTACAACAAAAACCGTTACGAAGAGGCCTACAACGTGCTGAAAGCAGCCGTCGCTCTCGATCCTTCGCAGCTGCAAGGCGCTTTCATTGACGCTTACTTCAAGGCTACCATTGACATGGTGAACAACGGTAAGGAAGAAAAGATGACCATCATCAATGTGTATCAGGAACTTACAGATGTTCTCGATGACAATATCAAGGTGCTGGCTGAGAAGGAAACCCAGCTGGTTGAAGCCAAGGCCAATGCCGAAGAGTCAAACGATGCCGATGCTGTCGCCAGTTTCGACAAGCAGATTGAGAAGAACGAGAAGTCCATTATGAACTACAAAGGTGTGAAGAACAACGTTGATAACCTGTTCCAACCCTATGCTTCATGCGAAGACCTGATCAAGGTGTTTGCCGCAAAGATGGAGGAAACACCTGATGATGTCAACCTGCTGAAGCGCATCACCACTATCCTTGATAAGAAGGACTGCACTGATTCCAAGCTCTTCCTCGACGCCAGTAAGAACCTCTATGAGCTTGAACCCAGCCCTGAAGCCGCTTACAACATCGGTATCCAGGAGTTCAAGAACAAGAGATATAACGAAGCTGCCAAGTACTTTGAACAAGCTACTGCTTCAGTGAACAACGACCGCGTTTACCGCGCTTACCGTAACCTCGCTTTCTGCTACCAGAACACGGGTAACTTCAGTAAAGCCCGTGAGACAGCTAAGAGAGCTTCTCAGGTCGACCCGACAGCTGGCGAACCTTACCTCATCATTGCTCAGCTCTATGCTGATAGCGGCAAGCAGTTCAGCGGCGACATCGAAAGCAAGGCTGTGTTCTGGGTGGCTGTTGACAAGTGCATCAAGGCTAAGCAAGTTGATCCTACGATCGCTGACAGAGCCAACGCTATGATTCACGCTTACTCACAGCACTACCCGACAACTGAAACCATCTTCTTCAACGACTATGCCGAAGGCCAGACCTTCACTGTCGGAGGTTGGATCAATGAAACGACTACTATCAGAGCCGCGAAATAAATCGGGACGATTCCTACTATGCAACATCACAGCCTTTTTGGCTGTGATGTTGTTTTCGTGTGGGAACCCCAATTCGGTGATCCAGCAGCTGGCTTCCGACGACACGCTGACTGGCGTCGTCGCTTACGACATCGTTTATTATCGCAGCGATTCGGGCATCGTTCAGGTGGAATTGACCGCTCCAATGATGGTCAACCAGGGTAACGATACCAGCTATCTGGAATTCCCTCAAGGCTTTCATGCCTTGATCCTCAATAATATACATCAGGTAGTGTCTGAAATCAGCGCCGATTACGGCATCAACCATAGCAAAGAGCGTTTCGTCGAAGCGGTGGGCAACGTCTGTGTCGAGAACCGCGAAAAAGGACAGAGCATGTATTCCGACCGCTTGTACTGGTATCAGGACACCAAGATGATCTACACCCGCTCGAAGGTAAGGATTATCATGCCCGACAAGGACATCACTGGCGACAGCCTGGTGGCAGGCGAAAACTTTGAAGAATACACCATCTATAACAGCCAGGCTACATTTGAAGTGGAGGACGAAGGATGAACGATTGGATTGTAGTCGCCATTACACTTTTCTTTTCGGCCCTATGCTCGGGACTTGAGATTGCTTTTAACAGCACCAACAGGCTGCAGCTGGAGGTCGATCTGAAGAAAAACAAGTTCTCGGCCAAGATCGTCAGCCTGTTTTTCAAGCAACAGTCGCACTTCATTACATCGTTGCTCATCGGCAACAATATTGCCAACATCATTTATGGTATCGCGGTGGCTCGCCTGCTGAGGCCTGTTGTGGTTTGGATGCTTCCAGCCTCGCTTGAGTTGGAGTTTTTCATCCTGCTGCTGCAATCAATATTCTCCACGCTCATTGTTTTGGTACTGGCAGAGTTCCTTCCTAAGTTTCTGTTCCGCATTAACCCGAATGCCATCTTGTCGTTTTTCGCTTTCCCCACGGTGATCGTCTATTACCTGCTCTATCCCTTGACGTTGCTCTACTCGGGCGTTGCCGCCTTGATCATCCGCGTGTTTTTCGGTATGAAGGTGGATCAGCAGAAATACCAGATCAGCACCGTCGATTTTGATGACTATATCACCGAATACGCCGATCCCAAGGAGGCTGACGAGGACATTCAGCAAGAAATCCAGCTGTTTCAAAACGCCATGGACTTCCGTTCGGTGAAGCTGCGCGAGTGCATGGGTCCACGTAATGAGATAGAGTCAGTGAAAATCACTGACGACATCCGTTTCATCAAGGATCGTTTCGAAGACACCAAACACTCCAAGCTGATTGTTTATTCTGATAACATCGATAATATTGTCGGTTATATCCATCTGAACGATGTGGTCAATACCATAGCAAATGCCAAAAACGCTACTACAGCCGATCTGGTTAGGCCGATCGACTTCTTCCCGGAAACCTATACTGCCGACCGTCTGTTGAAGCATTTCATCCAGAAGCATCAAGGTGTGGCAGTGGTTGTCGACGAGTTTGGCGGCACCGCCGGCATCGTCACCATGGAAGACGTGATAGAGGAGATTTTTGGTGAGATCGAAGATGAATATGACGAGGAAGAAGAGACCGAAAAAGTGGTCAAGGAAGACACTTACGTGTTCTCGGCACGCTTGGAAATAGACTACCTCAACGAGACCTACAAGCTCGACCTTCCGGTGTCGGACGATTATGAGACCTTGGCTGGCATGATCCTCCATTTCTATGAGAACATCCCCGAAGTGGGCGAGGAACTGATCATCGGGAACTATAAAATCAAGGTGCTCAAGGCTACTGACATGAAGTTGGAAGAGGTTGAATTGAAGCGAGTTCAGTGAAAAAAAAGAATAAAGTTGCATCAACTTTATCGTAGATTAAAATCCTTTTACTAAATTTGCAGGCTCAAATTTTGAATAAATTATTAATTATATAGCATTTTATTAGCATTATGGCAGCAATTGAAAAAATCAGAAAGCGTTCAGGATTGTTGATCGCAATCATCGGTCTTGCCTTGTTGGCGTTCGTCCTGCAAGACCTTTTCCAGAGCACTGGTAGACACCGCGAGTACAACGTGGCCGTCATCGATGGAGAGAAGATCCCTTACAAAGACTTCGAGGATCTGAAGAACAAGAATCTGGAAAACATGAAGAGAAGCTATGGCAACAGCCTCACTTCCTCACAGACATACAGCGTTTACAACAATACGCTTGAACAGATGATCAAGGATCACATCATGACCAAGGAATACGATGCCATTGGAATGAATGTGACAGGCGAAGAACTTTACGACCAGTTTGTTGGTGACGAACCTCATCAGTGGGTGGTCCAGAACTTCTCTGATGCCAACGGTAACTTCGACCGTCAGACACTTGAGAACTACATGCAGCAGTTGGACAATGCCCCAATCGAATACCGCAACCAGTGGATCGATTTCGAAAACGCCATCAAGGAAAACAGACTCCAAACCAAGTTCGACAACCTTGTCAAGGCTTCATATTTCGTTCCTGAAAAGTTGGCTAAGAAGTATTACGATAACAAGAACGTGAAGGCTTCAGCTGAAGTGGTGGCTCTGCGTTACTCAACCATCCCCGATTCAACCATCACCGTTACCGACAAGGATAACCGTAAGTTCTACGAGGAAAACAAGTACAAGTACGAAACCGACGAGACCCGTGCTATTGACTATGTGGTGTTCGACATCAAACCGTCAGCACAGGACGATCAAGATGCCCGCGCTATTGTTGAGGGCATGAAAGCTGATTTCGCCGCTACCGACAATGTGGCCAGCTTCGTCAACGCTAACTCTGACCAGCGTTACGACAGCACCTGGATGAGCCGCACCGCCGTTCCCGCCGCTATCGAAGGCGTGGTCTTCGACGAAGGCAACCAGCCTGGTTTCGTTTACGGTCCTTATTTCGACAATGAGTCATACAACCTGGTTCGCATTATTGATCTGCAGAACCGTGCCGACTCACTGAAGGCCAGCCACATCCTGATTTCTTATAAGGGTGCTCTCCGCAGCGAAGATACCATCAACACTAAGGAAAGAGCTCAGGCTATCGCCGACAGCTTGCTCGTCGTGTTGAAGAAGAACGCCAAGAACACCGAGCTCTTTGGTGAACTTGCCACTAAGATGTCAGCTGATAAGGGCTCCGCTGAAAAGGGCGGCGACCTGGATTGGTTCACCGATGGCATGATGGTGTATAACTTCAACGAGTTTGTGATGAACAATGCAGTGGGTCAGATGGGCGTCGTTGAGACTCCTTTCGGCTTCCATGTTATCAAGGTGACAGGCAAGACCGAGATGGAACCCAAAGCTCGTCTCGCCATCTTGAAGCATGAACTTAGCTTCAGCACCAAGACTTATCAGGATATGTTTGCTGTGGCCAACAAGTTCGTCACTGAAAATCGCACCCTGGATCAGTTCAACGCCACTGTTGAGGCTGAGGGTATGACCAAACGCACCATGCCTCGCTTGAACGCTTCAACCTATCAGATCACTGGTATCGACAACCCACGTCAGATTGTCCGCTGGGCATTTGATGACAAGACCAAGGTTGGTGATGTTTCATCCATCTTCGAGCTTGACAATATGTTTGTTGTGGCTGCCCTGACCGAGATCGTTCCTGAAGGCTATGCTCCTATCGAGAAGATTGCTGAGCAGTCAAAGTACCAGATCCTCAACAAGAAGAAGGGTGAGGTTGCTGTTGAAAAGATGAAGGCTTGCGGTACTGACTACGACCGTATGGTCAGCGAGTTGGGTGCAGAGAGCACAACCGTTAACGACGTCAATCTGGAAAGCCGTGGCGTGGGTAACTTCGGTGTTGAAAGCGACATCGTCGGTACCATCATGGGCATGAAGGAAGGTGCAGTGGAAGGCCCAATCGCCGGTAACACCAGCGCTTTCGTCATCAAGAACGTGAAGATCGCCGGCACACCTGAGAACGTTGACCTGAGCTCCATTCACAGAGAAAAGAAAGCTCAGTTCGACAATAAGGTGTTGAACAACGGTGTTTACAACGCTCTCCGTAACAATGCCAAGATTGAGGACAACAGAGTGCTCTTCTATTAAGATAAGAGATAAAAGATAATAGATAAGAGTTTCTTATTAATGAAATAGGGTGCGGCTAATCAGTCGCACCCTAATTTTTATCTTTTATCTCTTATCTTTTATTTACTCAGAATCCCATGCTGAACCAGTACCAGAACTGGCTTTCCATTTCCTTCCAAGTCTGTCGGGCGGCAGCAGCAAAGTCCTTGGTGTATTGGTTGAGCATCTTGGTAGCTTCGTCTTTCTTACCTTCGTTGAGCAGGTTTTGAGCTTTCTGTTCCATGGCAGGAATCTCGTCAAAGGCTTTGTCTTCAAGACGCATGGCGTTGCCCAGAAGGACGGGTTTGGTGCGACCCCATTGCACAGTGGCGAGTTTGTTAGCCTTACGGTAGTGCCATATCCAGGCCTCTTCGCGATAGCGGAGCTGACCGCACTTGTCGAAGCCTTCAGGCAGGGTGGTAGAGCCTGAGAAGATGGGGATGCGTGGGCTTTGTCCCGGGTTGTCGCAGGCCATCCAGCAGATAGCGCCGATCTCGTCGGGCACCCAGCTGCGGCATTGGATGATGTGGTGGTAGCTGCTCCAGGCTACGGCTACGGTGCGTTGGAACTTCACGGTTTCAGGGGCCAGGAAGTTTAAGGTGCTTTGCATAGTGCCATTCATCCAGGGGTTGGCGATAGGGCTGATGACGGTGTCTTCCTTGACGCTGCCGTCTTCTTGGCGTTTCTTGGTCACTATCTTGATGTTGCGGGTCATGTCCATGTCGGTGCCTTCGTAAGTGCTACGGAAGAGCTCCATTACCTTGCGGACGTCGACGTTCTCGTCGGGCTTCACTGAGAAGGGCAGTTCGGGCATGTCGCGATTGAGGTTGAGTGAAGGAGCCAGTTGGCTGAGGATGAAGAACTCACGGTCGCTATAGTTCTTGCCGCCGCCGTATTCGGCACGGAAGGCCTTCCAGAAGATGAAATCGCCTTGGCCATCCCAAAGGCCGTATTTCTTGGCCACTTTCTCGCAGTTGTCGGAGCAGTAGAAGTCCTTGCTCTTGCGTTCGAGCTTGCCGATGCGGGCGATGTTGGCGCTGACTCCCACCTCATCGTCGGGGATACGCTTGGCAGCCCATACACCTCCAATTTGATCGGGACCTTCACCGAGGATTTCCATCTGCCACACCTCGTTTTTGTCGGCGATGGTGATGCACTCGCCACCGTCACCGTAACCATATTCCTTCACGAGTTTGCCGATGAGCTTGATGGCGTCGCGGGCATTGTCGCAGCGCATTAGGGCGACACGCTCCAGCTCTTCAATCAGGAACATGCCATTCTCATTAACTAAGGTGTCAGGACCTGAGAAGGTCGTTTCGCCGATGGCTAATTGCTTTTCATTGAGGCAGGGGTAAGCTGTATTGAGGTAAGCGTAGGTGTGTTCGACCTGCGGAATTTCACCGGCGAGTTCCACCTTGCGGTTGTCGAAGGGATCTTCGGTGTGCATGGTGCCTTTGTACACCTTGTGCATCTCGCCTTTTTCATGGTCGGCAGCGGCTTCCCAACGCATCCAGGTGCGGTAGCGTCCGTCGCAAGTGTGTGAAGTGATGACAGAGCCGTCGGTGGAGGCGTTTTTGCCCACCATGATGCTGGTGCAGCATGCCCCGACGTACATCTCTTGATCTTCCTGAGCGTAGGTGTTGAAGCCAAGCAGCAGGAGACTGGCTAATAGTAGTGATTTGAATTTAAACATAATAAATGCTGTTAGTTTGTTTTCACTTGATTTTCAAAAGTCAAAGTTAAAAAGAAAAAGTTTGTAAATGAGCAAAAAGTTGTATCTTTGTAAAATTTCTATTAAATATTCATTAAATAAATAAAATTATGGAATTACCATTTGCTGAAGCGTGGAAAATCAAGATGGTTGAACCCATTAAGAAATCCACCCGTGAACAACGTGAAAAGTGGCTTGAAGAAGCCCATAACAACATCTTCATGCTGAAGAGCGACTATGTTTACATTGACTTGCTGACCGACTCCGGCACCGGCGCCATGAGCGACCGTCAGTGGAGCGCCATGATGATGGGTGATGAAAGCTACGGCGGCGCCCGTTCGTTCTACCATATGAAAGACACCATCACCGAGATCACTGGTTTTGAGTATGTCATCCCCACCCACCAGGGTCGTGCTGCTGAGAATGTGCTGTTCAGCTACCTCGTGAAGCCTGGTATGGTTGTCCCGGGCAACGCCCACTTCGACACCACTAAGGGTCACATCGAGAGCCGTAAGGCTTTCGCTATCGACGTCACCGTGCCTGAGGCCTACGACACCCAGTTGGAAGTGCCTTTCAAGGGCAACGTCAGCCTCGAGAAACTCGAGAAGGTGCTTGTTGAGAACAAGGGCAACGTGCCGTTCATGGTCCTCACCGTCACTAACAACACTGTTGGCGGTCAGCCTGTGAGCATGCAGAACGTCCGTGAGACCTGCGCCCTCTGCCACAAATACGGCGTGCCGGTGGTGGTGGACAGCGCCCGTTTCATCGAGAACTGCTACTTCATCAAGACCCGTGAGAAGGGCTATGAAAACAAGACCCTCCGCGAGATTGCCAAGGAGATGTACTCCTACGCTGATGCTATGACCATGTCAGCTAAGAAGGACGCTCTCGTCAACATGGGCGGCTTTATCGCTACCAACAAGAAGGAATGGTACGAAGGCGCCAAGTTGTTCTGCATCCCGTTTGAGGGCTTCCTCACCTACGGTGGTATGAACGGCCGTGACATGGACGCTCTGGCTGTCGGTCTGAAGGAAAACATTGAATTCGACATGGTTGAAACCCGTATCAAGCAAGTGCATTATCTCGCCGCCAAACTCGACGAATACGGCATTCCTTACCAGCGTCCTGCTGGCGGTCACGCTATCTTCGTTGACGCCGACAAGGTGTTGACCAACATCCCGAAGGAAGAGTTCCCGGCTCAGACCTTGACCTGCGAGCTCTATCTCGAAGCTGGCATTCGCGCTTGCGAAATCGGTTACGTCCTCGCCGACCGTGACCCGGTCACCCGTGAGAATCGTTTCGGTGGCAACGACTTCGTGCGTCTGTGTATCCCACGTCGTGTGTACACCAATAACCACATGGATGTCATCGCCGCTGCCCTGAAGAATGTCTACGATCGTCGCAATGAAATCAAGCGTGGTCTGGAAATCACCTGGGAAGCTGAACTGATGCGTCACTTCACCTGCCAGTTCAAGCGCTTAGGATAATTTGGAATGGATTGCTTCGTCACTGCGTTCCTCGCAATGACGTGGTCGCTCTGCGTCATTGCGAGGAGGAACGACGAAGCAATCCATGTTTTTTTACAATAAATCAATGACATCATCGTCAATTGTTATCGGAATCATTTACGTTCTAGCACTCACCACTACCGTGGTGCCATGGGCTGTGGGGCTTGACCCGAAAGGGGAGAGTTCCGTCTCGAGGCAAGTGCTGGTGGCCTTAGTGTTTGCCGCCACACAAGCCCTGATGGGATTCATCGGCTATCTGTTAGGCTCGTTGATAGACTATCTGTTTGGCGATTTTATTAAATATCTGGTTTTCGGCTTGATGATCGTCGTGGCGGTGAAGATGATCGTCGACTCTATGAAAGTGCTGAAAGCCAAGCGATTGTATTCATTTACATCCAACTGGGGCTATCTTCTGTTGGGCATTATAGCATCAATGAACACCCTGATTATGGGCATCTGCAGTAAGGGCTTCATGCCCTTTGGCAATGGGTATTTCTTAGCCGTTGCAGCTGCAGGTTTCCTATGGGCTTTCTTCTCAGTGCGAACCCAATATACTCCCAAAATGCTCCGTGCCACAAGTTTCATCGAATTCTCTGGGGCGGTGTTTATGATTATCATAGCGATAATCTATCTTTTTACTGATTTAATCCAATGAAAATGAAACGTTTGCTTTTTTTCATTACTGCGCTTTCCATGGCTGTGGTCGCCGTGGCCCAGGCTCCATCCAATTACTATAACTCTGCCAATGGACTGACGGGTAACCAGTTGAAAGTGGCCCTGCACAACATCATCAAAGGACATACCTCCATATCCTATAGTCAGATTTGGAATGCCTTTTGGAGTACTGATAACAAAGGCAATGGTGTGGTGTGGGACATGTATTCCGACCGTCCAAACGGTAATCCACCTTACACTTATTACCTCGGACAAGACCAATGCGGTAGCTATGATAGCGAGGGTGATTGCTACAATCGTGAGCACTCATGGCCTGAGAGTTGGTTCAATGGCGATGGAACAGCACGAACCGATTTGCACCATATCTTTGCTACCGACGGCTATGTGAACAACCGTAGAGGCAACTATCCTTTAGGCGAAGTGCAGTCGGCTTCATGGACTTCACAGAACGGTTCCAAGTTGGGAACCTGCAAGACCTCAGGATACAGCGGCACGGTGTTCGAGCCGATTGACGAGTATAAGGGCGACTTTGCCCGCGCCATCATGTATATGAGTGTGCGCTATTACAATGAAGATTCCAGCTGGGGCAGCAGTGACATGACCACCAAAGCGGTCATCAAACCGTGGGCCATCAACATGCTGCTACGTTGGAACAAGCTCGATCCAGTGAGCCAAAAAGAGATTGATCGTAACAATGCCATTTATAGAGATTACCAGCACAACCGTAATCCCTTCGTGGATAATCCGGAATATGCCGACATGATTTGGGATGCATCGTGGAGCGTGACCAGCTATACCGAACAAAATGGAGCGAAAGCCAGTCGGGTAGTGGTTTACGATCTCGCAGGCCGTATGTTGTTGCAAATGGATGTCAATAGCGAAAAAGAAAATGATATTGATTTGAAAGAAAGATTAAGTCAAGGTTGTTATTTTGTACAATACCTTGACGGAAATCGTGTGATTAAGAGCAGGAAATTGTTGGTTAATTAAAAATAATAACTAAATTTGCGAGCATATTAAATAGCAAAATTCTGCGAATATGATATGCTTTTTCCTATCTGGAAATCAACGAGTTATAGCTGTTGATTCTGTATCGGAGCTTTCTTCGGAACACGTTTCACGCCTTTCATGGCTTTTTGGCAAGGCTACTTTGGTCAAGGCCAAATCAGTGAAGGGCTTTTTTATTGGTCCACGTCGTGAGATGATCACGCCTTGGAGCACCAATGCCGTTGAGATCGCCCAAAACATGGGCGTAAATGGCATCCTGCGCATTGAGGAATTCCATCAAGTGGAGTCGAAAGACGCGCCATACGACCCAATGCTTCAGGCTATGTATAACAACCTTGACCAAAAGGTCTTCACGGTAAAGCGCAAGCCTGAACCGTTGCAGTATATCGATGACATCGAGAGCTACAACGAGAAGGAAGGTCTGGCGTTGAGCCAAGAGGAAGTGGAGTATCTGAAGGGCATCTCCGAGAAGATTGGTCGTAAGTTGACCGATAGCGAGGTGTATGGCTTCGCACAAGTGAACTCAGAGCACTGCCGTCATAAAATCTTCAATGGCACTTTCGTCATCGACGGAAAGAAGATGGGCAGCTCGCTGTTCGCTTTGATCAAGAAGACCTCAAAAGAGAACCCGAATAAGTTGGTGTCGGCCTACAAGGATAACGTGGCCTTCATCCTGGGTCCCAAGGTAGAGCAGTTCGCTCCCAAGGGTCAATTTGAGCCGGACTATTTCCAGATCAAGGATATCAACACCATCATCTCTCTGAAGGCCGAGACTCATAACTTCCCAACTACCGTGGAGCCTTTCAATGGCGCTGCCACAGGTACGGGCGGTGAGATCCGCGACCGTTTGGCCGGCGGTCAGGGTAGCTTGCCACTGGCTGGCACAGCCGTGTATATGACTTCCTATCCTCGCACAGAGGACAACCGCGATTGGGAACAAGGCGCTGAGCCACGTAAGTGGTTATATCAGACCCCTGAAGAGATCCTGATTAAGGCCTCCAACGGTGCTTCCGACTTCGGCAACAAGTTCGGCCAACCGCTGATCAACGGCAGCTTGCTGACCTTTGAGCACCAGGAACAACAGACCTTAGGTTACGACAAGGTGATCATGCTGGCGGGTGGTATTGGCTTTGCCAAACAGGAAGATGCCAAGAAACTGGAACCCGAACCTGGTGATATCATCGTGGTGCTGGGTGGCGACAACTACCGCATTGGTATGGGCGGTGGTGCCGTGTCGAGCGTCGATACTGGCCAATACAGCAATGCCATCGAACTCAACGCTGTGCAACGTGCCAACCCCGAGATGCAGAAGCGTGTCAGCAATGTGATCCGTGCCATGGCCGAGATGGGTAAAAATCCCATCCGTAGCATCCATGACCACGGCGCAGGTGGCCACCTCAACTGCCTCTCCGAGTTGATCGAAGACGCTGGAGGCGTGGTTTATGTCGACAAGCTCCCAGTGGGTGACCCAACCTTGTCCGATAAAGAAATCATCGGCAATGAGTCGCAAGAACGTATGGGCTTGCTGGTACGTAAGAAAGACCTGGAGTTGATTCGCAAGACCGCTGAGCGTGAGCGTGCCCCGTACTACGAAGTGGGTGAGGTGACTGGCGACGAGCGTCTGCGTTTTGTCCGCAAGAAAGGTGCTGCACCGATTGACTTGGCTATATCAGACTTCTTTGGCAGCGCACCAAAGACCGTGCTTCACGATACTACGAAGCCTTATCGCTTCAAGAAAATCAGCTATACCAAGCGTGATTTCCATAAATATCTCGAAAAAGTGCTACAACTCGAGGCTGTGGCCTGCAAGGATTGGTTGACCAACAAAGTTGACCGTTCTGTGACGGGTCGCGTGGCCCAACAACAATGTGTGGGTGAGATCCAGCTGCCTTTGAGCAACCTCGGCATCAGCGCCCTCGACTATAAGGGCGTTCGTGGCATTGCCACCGCACTTGGTCATGCCTCCATCCCCGCTTTGATTGATCCTGCAGCAGGTTCAAGACTCTCCGTCTCCGAAGCTTTGACCAACATCGTTTGGGCTCCCATTGAGGACAACCTGAAGGGCGTCTCGCTGAGTGCCAACTGGATGTGGCCTGCCAAGCAGGAAGGCGAAACAGCACGTCTCTACCAAGCTGTGAAGGCCTTGAGCGACTACTGCGTTGCCTTGGGTATCAACGTGCCTACAGGTAAGGATTCGCTTTCCATGACCCAAAAATATCCTAATGGTGACAAGGTGGTGGCTCCAGGTACCGTCATTGTTTCCGCCGCAGGCGAGGTAAGCAATCTCCGTCAGACTGTGCAGCCCGTGATGAAGGGTAATCTCGACACGGAATTGCTCTACATCGACTTCTCGAAGGACGGTTTCGAGCTTGGCGGCAGTAGCTTTGCCCAAGCCATCAACGCCATCGGCCAGAAGGCTCCGGATGTGAAGAGCCCCGCTTATTTCAAGAAGGCTTTCAATGCCATCCAAAAGCTTATCGAAGAAGGCTTGATCATGGCAGGTCACGACGTCTCCGCCGGCGGTTTAATCACCACCCTGCTGGAGATGAACTTCGCCAACACTGAATACGGCATGGACATCAACATGAAGGACTTCGACAAGGAAGACTTCGTAGCAGTGATGTTCTGCGAGAAACCTTCGGTGGTCATCCAAGTGGCCAATGATGGCGTTGCTAAGAAGATGCTCCGTGAGATGGGCGTCAGCTTCAAGGTCATTGGTACACCTTGCCAAAAGCGCCGCTTGACCATCCGTCATGCCGGTCACGATCATATCTTTGACATTGAGGCATTGCGCGATGTTTGGTACAAGTCGTCCTACCTGCTCGACCGCAAGCAGAGCGGCGAACGCAAGGCCAAGGAACGCTTTGAGAATTACAAGAAACAAGATTTACATTATAGCTTCGGCCACGGCTTCACAGGCAAGGCCAAAGATTTGGGCATCAGCATGAAACGCCGCAAGAAGTCAGGCATTCAGGCCGCCATCATCCGTGAGAAGGGCTGCCAGTGCGACCGTGAGATGGCTTACGCCCTCTATCTCGCCGGCTTCGACGTGAAGGATGTCACCATGACCGATTTGGCATCGGGTCGCGAGAACCTGAAGGATGTCAACATGATCGTGTTCGTGGGTGGCTTCTCCAACTCCGACGTGTTAGGCTCGGCCAAGGGTTGGGCAGGCGCTTTCCTCTACAACAAGAAGGCTAAGAAGGCATTGGATGACTTCTATGCTCGTGAGGACACCCTGAGCCTCGGCGTGTGCAACGGCTGCCAGCTGATGATGGAACTCGGCTTGATCTATCCCGACCATGAGGAGCATCCTGTCATGAAGCACAACGACTCACACAAGTTCGAGTCGGCCTTCCTGAACGTGGAGATCGCCCAAAACGAGAGCGTGATGCTGAAGTCGCTCTCAGGTCGCCGTCTCGGCGTGTGGGTGGCTCATGGCGAAGGCAAGTTCTACTTCCCATACTACCGCGACAAGTACAAGATCGTGATGACCTACGGTCAAGAGAAATATCCTGGCAACCCCAATGGCAGCGACTGGTCAGTGGCAGGTATCTGCTCCAACAACGGACGCCATCTGGCTATGATGCCTCACTTGGAGCGTGCCTTCCTGCCTTGGCAGTGGGCCCATTATCCTGACAATCGCAAGAACGACGAGGTCAGCCCATGGATTGAGGCCTTTGTGAACGCTCGCAAGTGGGTGGAAGAGAAATTGAAAATTGAAAATTGAAGATATGACAACATTCAACGCAAAAGAAGTGAAGGACCAAGTGGTCCAGTGGATTAGGGATTGGTTTGAGCAGAACGGTCCTGGCTGTAATGCCGTCATCGGCATCTCTGGCGGTAAGGACAGCAGTGTGGTAGCTGGCCTCTGCGTGGAAGCCCTCGGCAAGGATCGCGTCATCGGCGTAACCATGCCCAACGGCGTGCAGAAGGACATCTCCGACAGCATGAAGCTCATTAACCATCTCGGCATCCGCTATTTCAATATCAATATCGCCGACGCCTACAACGCCCTGATGGGAACCGTGGAGGAGGGATTGAAGACCCAGAACACTGAGGTCAGCAGGCAGACCATCATCAACATGCCGCCACGTCTTCGCATGACCACCCTGTATGCCATCTCACAGTCGATGAACGGTCGCGTGGCCAACACCTGCAACCTCTCTGAGGACTGGGTGGGCTATAGCACTCGTTATGGCGACGCTGCTGGCGATTTCTCCCCCTTGGGAGGCCTTACCGTGCAGGAAGTAAAAGCCATCGGCAAGGAACTCGGTTTGCCTATTGAACTGGTGGAAAAGACCCCAGCTGACGGCCTTACCGACAAGAGCGACGAGGACAACCTCGGCTTCACCTATGCCGTGCTCGACCGTTACATCCGCACTGGCGTCTGTGACGATCCCGCCACCAAGGCTAAGATCGACGACAAGCACGTGAAGAACCTCTTCAAGCTCCTGCCGATCCCCCATTTCGAAATTCAATAATTTTAATTATCTTTGCATCTCTGATTGTTTTGAATCATGCTGAATAAAGAAAACGTTATCGAAGTACTGAAAGACGTCATCTATTTCCCTAAGGGCGACAACATCGTTGCCTTGAACATGGTGGAGAACCTGATGGTGAGTGAGAGCGGCATCCGCTTTGACCTCGTCGTGGAAAAGGCTGACGACCCAAAAAATGAAATTATGGTCAATGCTGCCAAACGTACGCTGACTGGCGTGTTTGGCGAGGTTGAAATTGATATTAAGGTCAAGGAAGCCGCTACGGCGCTTTCCAAGGTAAAACATATCATCGCCGTGGCTTCAGGCAAAGGCGGTGTAGGCAAATCAACGGTGGCAGCTAACTTGGCCATCGCACTGGCTCGCGCCAACCAACGCGTGGGCTTGATCGACGCCGATATCTATGGTCCATCCGTGCCGATGATGTTCGGTGTGGAACACGAACAGCCTGCTTGCTTTGAGAAGGACGGCAAGGCCGTGATGGTGCCATTGGAGAAATATGGCATCAAACTACTGAGCATCGGCTGTTTTGTGGATACCGACCGTCCGCTGATTTGGCGTGGACCTATGGCTACCAGTGCCCTCAACCAGCTGATGAACGACACCCTTTGGGGTGAACTCGACTGGATGGTGGTGGACATGCCTCCAGGAACCGGTGATATTCAACTGACACTGGCACAGCAATACAACGTGTCGGGTGCCGTCATCGTGACCACTCCGCAGAAGGTGGCTTTCGCCGACGTGCTGCGCGCCGCCATGATGTTCAAGGAAGAAGCCCTGCAGATCCCGATCTACGGATTGGTGGAGAACATGGCTTATTTCACGCCATCCGACATGCCTGAGAAGAGATATTACATCTTCGGTAAGGAGACAGGCAAGCAGTTTGCCGACCAACTCGGAGTCCCGCTCTTGGGCCAAATCCCGATCGTGGAGAAGATCGCTGAGTGTGGCGACAAGGGTACGCCTCTCGCTTTGGATGCCGATTCACCTGTCACCAAGGCTTTCGACCAAATCGCCCAGTCAATCATTAATGCCTAATTGCCATGGATAAAGAACTTTTGGAAAAACGGGTAATGAACATCTTGGAGCAGGTGCGTCCGTACTTGCAGGCCGATGGCGGCGACGTGAATTTCGTGGAACTCACCGACGACATGGTGGTGAAAGTGGAACTCACCGGCGCTTGCGGCAGTTGCCCCTATAGCACTATGACGCTCAAAAACGGCATCGAAACCGTGATGAAGAAATCCATCCCGGAGATTAAAGCAGTGGAACAAATCCAATAATTAATCATAAAAACAAATCGCTATGAAGAAAAATTTACTTTCAATTGTTGCAATGGCAGTGCTGATGGTTATTTCGGCAGTCGGCTATGCCCAAACGACTTACACCAGAATCAGCTCTACAGCTGAACTTGTGCCTGGCGAACAGTACATCATTGTCGGTTTTGACGAAACTCTCGGTTTTTGCGCCATGAGTTACCAAAAAACCAGTAACCGTCACGCTGTCCAAGTGATTGAAAACGGCGGTAGCATCAGCGTTACACCAGCTACTGATCCCAACAGCCAAACAGAAGTATACCAATTCACTCTGGACGGCAGTAATGGTGCCTGGACTTTCTACGATGATCTGAAGGGCGGTTACCTTTATGCGTCAAGCAGCTCAAGCAACCAACTGAAGACACAAACCACACTCGATGACAACGGCAAGTGGGCCATTGAGTTTGATGCCGATGGAAACGCTACAGTGGTGGCTCAAGGCGAGAATACCCGTAACTACATGCGTTTCAATGAGAACAGCTCTAACGGTGATCCTTTGTTCAACTGCTATAAGGTGGATGCCAATATTCAGGTTCCTGTTGCTTTTTACAAGGCTGGTGGTACTCCTACTGTCTATCCCGAACCGAGTAACTATCCTACCAACTTTGCCGCTACTGTCGAAGGTCTGGACATCACCCTTACTTGGACTGAAGTCGGTGGTGAACAACTGCCCTCCAAGTACTTGGTGGTCGCAAGCACTGGCAACATCACAGTTCCTACCGATGGCACTCCCGTTGCCAATGATAATTTGCATCAGAACGTGAACCTTGGTGCTGAAAGAGTCACATTCAGTAACTTACAGAGCAACACCACTTATCATTTCGCTATCTTCCCTTATACCAACAGTGGTGCCAATATCGACTATAAGACTGATGGCAGCTATCCTACCGCTAATGCCACCACACAAAACGTCCATTATTGGGTGAATGAAAACTTCAGCGATGGCCTTGGCGTGTTCACCGCTGTTAATATCACTGGCGAACAAGAATGGCATCAGGCTTCCTATCAAGGTACAACTTATGCCAATATGAACGGCTATGCCAATAGCACTTATAATGAAAATGAGGACTGGCTCATCAGCCCTGCCATTGAGGTTAGCGCTGGCGCATGGTCAGAAATGAGTTTTGAATTCCGTTCGGCTATGAAGTTCGATGGTAATCCTCTTACCGTATGGTACTCCACAGATTATGATGGAGGAGGCAATCCTAACGACTTTAATTGGACTAATATCAGTGACGCCTTTGATTTCTCCACTGGCAATTACACATGGGTTGAATCCGGACGTCTTGTGATGTCTAATCCCGCACAGGCAGTCTATTATTTCGCTTTCGTGTACACTAGCACTGACCAAGCCGCTTCTTCATGGGAAATCACCGATGTAAAAGTGATGGGTACTGGAATGGTTTCAGTGAAAGAGAATTCGATCCAAAACGTGAGCGTCTATCCAAACCCAGCTCATGACATGGTTTCGTTCAATCTGAAGGCTGATGCTAAAGTCAGCGTCTATGACGTTACCGGTCGCATGGTCAGCACGATGAACGTGGCTGCTGGTCAAGGACAGTATCAGGTTGCCGACCTCGAAAACGGCGTCTATTTCCTGAACATCCGTTACAACGACGGTAAGACTGAAGTCGCTCGTTTCGTTAAGTTCTAATGCGTAAGATCTATCTTATCGCAATCATCCTTGTCTCCGCCTGTTGTGGCTACGCCCAACAGGCGGAGACATCGCGTTTTGAGGTGGAACGCTGGTCGAAAACCCAGAGCTTCCGCTTCGAACCGTTTGCCGAACAAGGCGGCATGATAGTGTATGACACTGAAAAGACAGATGAAGACAAGAACCGGCTCTGGAACTTCGTCACCCTCGATACCAATCTCTTCGAGCAGCGCTCCGACCTGATTCCCTTGCCCGACAAGCTAAAGCTTTTCGACTCTAAGAGCTCTGCCGAATGGGCAGTATTCGTCTTCGTGGAAGAAAAAGTCTCCCGTTCTGACTCTATCACCCTTTTTATGGTGACTTGTCAGCGCTCCGAACTGAAATTCAGCACGTTTTCCGATAAACTTCCCGAAAAGACGGTGCTGCAATCCATGGCTTTGATTGACGGCAACCTGATGTTGTCGGTCAACTTCAAGACGGGTGGCGGTTTCCTAAAGCAATACGACTTGGATCGCCATACGCAACGTGTGATCACACCCAACATCAGCAATGACTTTATCCTGTTTCAGTTTGCGGCTTTCCCCGAAGAGCGTTTGTTTGTGCTCGCCGCCCGAGAGTTTGTAGATAAACATTACAAGGCTACCACGTTTCAAGTGTATTCGCATGACGGCTTTCTGATGCGTTCATATCGTTTTGAGAACGCTGAAGGCGTAGGGTTGGGTCGCATGTGCTTTGCTTTCGACGACCAACGTCAGCTGATGGTTTATGCCACCTTGGAGCGCGAAAGCAACAAGAAGGTCACTGTAGAAGGCATGACCGAAGACTTCAGCAAGATTGCCGTAGGCGTTACTTGGATCAAGTTCGCGTCCAGCGGCATGATGAATAGGACCTACCTTTTCAAAAACCTACCCGAGATCGAACAGGCTTTGACGGCTTCGGATCGTCTGAAGGTGAAGGAGGAGCTGCTGAAGATGAAACAGGGCAAGAAGCAAGAGAAAGGGGAGATTGCTTTCCAGTTTTATACGCCGAGAATGGTGAGATTCGGCGACTTACAGGTGTTTGCCGCCGAGGCCTTCCATCCAATCTATCACACCGAGACCCGCATGGAATACGGCTTTCATGGCACTTATCCCATACATTACACCGTTTTCGATGGCTACGACTTCTTCAGCGAAATCCTGCTGGCGTTTGACCAAGAGGGTGAACTACACTGGTTCAATGCTGCGCGTTTCGAGAATGATCTGAACGAGACGCTGTTTGCACATGCTTCGGAAGCCGTTTGTCACGATGAGCTTCTGGTGACCTCGCCAAGCCATCAACAGCTGCGTTACGAGGTGTTTGATGCCGATGGCAGCCGTTTGCTTGATCAGGAGACGATTTCGCTGGACTTCTATTATGGCACCGATTCGTTCTACCATGAATTCGAGGCAGGCATGTACCAATGGTATGACGACCGTTTTATCGTTCATGGATGTCAAGTCATCGAAAATCCACGGCTGCGTAATACCCTAAGGGTAGTGTTTTATGTGCAAAAAATCCAGTACGAGTGATGCTGTTGAGCTACCTCCGATATGTCGTGCGGCGAAAGAATGAGTTTCACATTCATTCCCCGTTTGTATACAAGCTCTACACTCAGGTGATTAGGGGAGGGGACGAGGAAACTTTAAAGTCCTTGGGCATCGAGCGTATGGAGATTGTGTCGGAAGGTGTGATACCTGCTTGTGATGGCAAGGTGATGTATGTGGTGGAAGGCATACACCGTGATCAAAAGAAAGAGGCGTTATGGCATACGATTTGTGACCGTCCTGACGTTACATTGACAATAGACTTATATGATAAAGGGTTGTTTTTTTACCGCGAAGGCATGGAAAAGCAACACTTCGTTTTAAAAAACTGAAATGATGAAAAACGTTACTTATACCAAGACAGGCGATGCCGGAACGACTTCCTTGGTTGGAGGTCGTCGGGTGCCCAAGTATGACGACAAGGTAGAGGCCTATGGCACTGTGGATGAGTTGAGTGCTTACATCGGCGTGCTCTATGACCTCGAAGGCGTTTCCGACGCTGTAAAAGAGACTCTGAGCGTGATTCAGAACAAGTTATTCACTCTGGAATCGCATTTTGCCATGGACAAGGATACGGAGATTGCCAAGATGATCCCTGTGTTGGCTGAGGAAGATGTGGCTTTTTTGGAAGGCAAGATCGATGCGATGAACGCCGAGTTGCCCGTGTTGCGTGCCTTTGTGATCCCTGGGGGTAACATGCGTGCGTCGGTGAGCCATGTGTGTCGCACGGTGTGCAGGCGCGCCGAGCGTCAGGGGTGGCGTTTGGCTTCGCATGAGGAAGTCGATGCCATTGATTTGAAGTATCTGAATCGGCTATCAGATTATTTCTTTGTTTTGGCCAGATATTTCGATTTTCTGATGAAAAAAGATGAAAAATGCTGGGAATCAGATAAATAAAAAGTTTTAAAATTTTTATAAAAAACACTTGACATTTATCTGATATGATGTAATTTTGCACCCTCAAATTTAAAAAGGAAAAACTATGTATTGGACACTGGAATTAGCATCGAAATTGGAAGACGCTCCATGGCCTGCAACACGTGATGAGCTGTTGGATTGGGCTTTGCGTACTGGAGCGCCACAAGAAGTGATTGAAAACCTGCAAGAGATCGAGGACGAAGGTGACGTTTACGAACGCATCGAGGATTTGTGGCCTGATTATCCTACAAAAGATGACTTCTTCTTCCACGAAGACGAGTACTAATTGCTAATCATCTAATATCCATTATAATTAAAAGCCGTTAGTTTCTAACGGCTTTTTTTGTGCTCCTTGCTTCGTTTTCAAAAAGTGGAAATATGGACATATTTTGTAAATCAGATGCAAAAGCATTATTCTTTTTGGGAATCTGCAAGGGGTTAAGAGAAAAATATGTTTTACACACTTCAGCAAACAGATATTCGTCTTCCTTGAAGAAGAAGTCATTTAAATTTTTTTGTATTTTTGCGCAAGCTAAAAAGGAAGATGAACAACCAATCTAACATACAATCTGCGAGACCCGAGGAGGTTCTTCGACTGGCTGATGAGGCAGGGCATATCCTGTTGGAAAATGGCGCTGAGATCAGTCGCGTGGAGGGAACCATGGAACGTATCGCTTCGGCCTATGGAGTGAACGACGGGAGCTTCTTTGTGCTCAGCAACGGTATCATCACTACGGGACAACAGTTTGCACATGCTGAATTCATTCCCATCAGAGGTACGCAGCTGAGCCGTGTGGTGGAGGTGAACCAACTGAGTCGCGACGTGGCTGACGGCAAAGTACCGCTCAACGAATTGGAGTCACATCTTCAGGCTATTCGCAACAGCAAAGGTAAACCTTGGTGGGAGACCATACTTGGAATTACTTTGGGCGTGTCATCGTTTGGCATCCTCTTCGGAAGCAGCTTTGCTGATGCTGCAATGACCTTGGTGTGTGGGCTGCTTTTAGGTGCCTTCATCACATTCCCAGGGTCGCGCATGAGCCGGATCTTCAGAAACCTATTGGGTGGATTGGTGAGCGGCTTGGTATGTATTATTGCCTACCAATTCTTCCCGAATACCCTCCATCTTCCCAATATGATCATCGGCACCATCATCGCTTTAGTCCCTGGAGTGTCGTTCACCAATGGAATGAGAGACCTGGCCAATGAGGATTACCTCGCAGGTGCCATACGGTTGATGGACGCAGTGCTGGTCTTCTTTTGCATTGCGATGGGTGTGGCATTGGCGTTTATCCTCGAGAACCTGTTCACGGGCGACTTGATCCAACTTAGCGTACCAGTGACCGATCCGGTGACATCAGCTTGGTACGTACAGTTACCAGCGGCTTTTGTCGGCACCATGGGCTTCTCGGCTTTGTTTGGCTCGCCACGCAAATTTTATGGTGAATGTGGTGTCGTTGGAATGTTGGGTTGGGCTGTATATCTGTGGGTGGCGACCGCTCCAGCACAAAACATCGTGGCTGCCTCTTTCCTTGGTGCGTTGACGGTAGCCACGTTAGGCGGCATTCTGGCTATCGCGTGCAAATGTCCCACCACGGTGTTCCTCATCTGCGGTATCATCCCTCTTGTCCCTGGCGGCGGCATCTTCTGGACGGCCTATTATGTTATCAGTAACCACTTAAGGTTGGCAGCCACCACAGGTTTTACCGCCCTTAAGGTGACTATCGCCATCGCCGGTGGTATCCTTATCGCTACTGCCATTGCTGTTATACTTCAGAAACATGTAATCGACAAAATAATGTTAACAAAAATTGACTAAAATGAAAAAACTGCTCTCTGTACTGCTTTTGTTTTGTGCTCTGACTGCATGGGCACAAAAGCCTCTTCTTACTACTAAATGGAACCAGGGTTATCCCTATAACATTCTTTGTCCGGCTGATCCATTTGAGAACTACGCCCATTGTTATACTGGGTGTCCTGCTACTGCCATGGGACAGATTATCAATTATTTGCAAACTACACAGGGTACTCGCTTTGACGACGGCGACGATTATTTCGCGAATTATGCCGGTCGGCAATTTCATATTGATGACGATTGGGAAACGTACCTGTTCCCGTCATTCCCACAACTGAACATCTTGTTGGATTCCGCTGACGCCGCTTTTCAGCGTGGCGAGGTGCTTTCCGATTCTTTGGTTGCCGCAGTGATTTTTGCCTGTGGCGTGGCTTGCACGGAGGTGTTTACCGCATCCTCCTCTTATGGCTCTGGGACCTTTGCTGTGGATCAGGCGTATGCTGCCTATCAACGCTTTGGTTTTAAAGATTGTGTGCTCTATCGTGAAGCCAGTGACGAAATGTATGCTACCTTGATTTCCAATTTAAAAGAAGGTTACCCCGCCCATTTGGCCGTCGAAAACCAAGCGGGAAACTCAGGTCACAATGTCGTTGTCGACGGCTATCGTGAAGAGGACGGCAAGTTCCACGTCAACTTCGGCTGGGGCGGTTCCATGGATAACTGGTATGACATCCCAAGTGCTACTGGCTTTAATTACGGATGGACGAAGATTGAAGGTATTATCCTGAATATCATTCCTGAAAATGCACCATACGCTGTTCACGAGACCTCCCATCTGCAAAAGCTTGAAGTCTATCCCAATCCTGTTTCCGATGTCCTTTACATCAAAGGCCTTTCTTGCGAAACGATGGAATACGCTATCTTCAATGTCTTGGGCCAAAAGGTGACCGAAGGGATTTCCAATGGAAGCATCTCTGTTGCAGACCTGGAAAAGGGAATCTATATGTTGCAGATCAAAGGTGAAGAATACCTTGAAACGGCTAAGTTCATTGTGAAATAAGGGCTTAGTTACGGTTCGACGTAGGAGACGTAACTGCCTCGGACACATTTCCAGCGGCCGTCGTTCAATAGCGTCATTTGGTCGCCGTAGACACCACTGATCTGGTTGCCGTCCTCGTCGTATGCATACCAGTATTTGCCATGCCTTACACCCCAGCAGCCATTGCTGTAGATGAGGGGCGATTCATCGGAATAGAAGTCTAACTTGCGTCCACTGCAATGGTAGACATCCCAGTATCCGCTGCTTCGCTGAACAGACACATATCCCCAGGGATAGTAATAAATCTGTTTACCATAGATACCGCTGACTAGATCGCCGTCAGGATCGGCCAGGTACCATGTGCCACTGCGCTTGACGCGGTAATAGCCGTTGTAGAGCAGGTTGATCTCGTCGCCATAGAGGAACGAACTGCCGTTGTAATAGATGTACACACGATTGCTATTGATACGCACCGTGCAGCCGTTACGGAGGTCCTGATAATTCTCGGTACACCACTCGGGTTTTCGGGTGGTTACTTCATTACCGGAGTCCTCAAACCATAAGTCATACTTGTCGGAAACGACGTATTGCGCATTCATCGAGGCGGAAGCCAACAGCGCTATCAGCAAGGTTAAGATTCTTGTTTTCATAGGACGGTTTTTGGTACAAAAAAAGCAAAAAACATACCAAAACGAAGTATGAAAATCAATCTCAAAGATTATCTTTGCAAGTCGAAATTTGTATCATCGGAAAAACAACTAATACTATGAAAAAGACTGTTTTTATGCTTCTCACGGCACTTTTCATGATGACTTCGGTTACAAAAGCCAACCCCGTTGACTTTACGCTGGTGCAAGCCGTCGCCAGTAAATTCGCAGAAGCGAAGTTCGCTGTTGAACGCCAAAATCTGGAATTGGTTTACACCGGCCCAGAAGGTGCTTTCTATGTGTTCAATATTGGCGACAAAGGCTTTGTCATCATCGCCGCTGACGATGCATATCGTCCAGTGATCGGTTATTCCAATCAATCGACGTTCGATGCCAATAACATCCCGCCTGCGTTGGTGGACTATCTGGAAGGCATCGCAATGAGTGTCAACCAGCTGAGAGTTCGCGGCAACGCCATGGCAACGCCTATAGTGGCGGCCGAGTGGGAGTCACTGATCGCTACAGGTGAGCTCATTTCTCGCAACGGTGGGAGAGGAGTGGATTATCTCGTGCAGACGCAATGGGATCAGAGCTATCCATATAATTATTGCTGCCCTGAAGATCCCAATGGCTCTGGAGGACATACCTATGTGGGCTGTCTGGCCACGGCTATGGCACAGCTGATGCGCTTTTGGGCTATGCCTGTTCATGGTAATGGGAATCACTGCTATGTTCACGAAGACTATGGAACGATATGTGCCGATTTTGAGAATACCTATTACGACTGGGATAACATGCCCAACTCACTCAACAACAATTCTCCTGAAGTGGAAAAGTTGGCTGTGGGTACCTTGGGATTCCATTGCGGCGTGACCATCGACATGGGTTATGGTCCCGATGGCAGCGGCGGTGCTTCAGGACCCATCCCAGGTGTGATGCATCAGTATTTTAACTATAGCGAGGCCAACGTGCAATATAGACGCGATGACTTTGAAACAGAGGTTTGGAAACGCATGGTGCGTGAACAGTTCGACATGGGCTGGCCGATGTATTACGGCGGTTGTGACGATGGCGGTTGCCACGCTTTTATTTGCGATGGCTACGACGACAAGGATATGTTCCATTTCAATTTGGGCTGGGGCGGTAGCTCTGATGGTTGGTACATCATCGACGAGGCTCCTTACACTAATCCTGCCGATGCTATGTTCAACTTTGTGCCTTCGGCCATCTATGACATCACGCCAAGTGCTCCAACGAATCTCTCGGTGGAAGTTCCAGTGGAGACCGAGCTTCATGCAGTGTTGCATTGGACCAACCCGACCACCTCGCTCAACAATGCACCTCTGACTTCGATTGAGGAAGTGGTGGTGATGCGTAACAACCAAATTATTCAAGTGTTGACCAACATGACACCTGGTCAAACCGTAGAGGTGGAAGATACCGATATTCCATATTACGACAATTATGAATACGCTGTTTATGTGAAAGGCAACGGCCGTTATGGCAAGCATGCCTATGCACTCAATGTCATGGTAGGCCCTTCCTGCCAATGGAAAGTGGTCATGACTTCCAACAATTATCATGGCTGGAACGGTGGCTATATCACGGTTTACAATAATGCAGGTCATGCAGTGGCTACTTGCACCCTTGAATCGTCCACCCCAGTGGTGTCACAACCTGTACTGCCGTTAGGCCGACTGAGTTTCTGCTGGACGGCTCCTGAAGAGGTCGTTGATAACATGAGTTTCAACATCAAGGATTCAGAGGGGAATTCGCTCTTTAGCTTCTCTGGTTCATCGGAAGAAGCACCTTCTGGAAATTTCCTCGAGACTAACAATAGCTGCGGCAATAACGTGACTTGCAGCGCACCTGAAAATGTGGTTGCCCACAGCAATATCGATGGCCCCATCCTGTTGACTTGGGATGCTGCGAGTGGCCAGCTTTATGGATACAACATCTATCGCGATGGCTTGCTTTGCCGTCTTGTGCAGTCGGGTACCGAATTCCTGGACGAGGATATTACCATAGGTGGCCATTGCTATCAGATGACCGTAGTTTGCGAAGGAGGCGAAAGTGAGTTCTCTGGCCTTACCTGTGCTACAGAGGGTCCATACTATCCTCCGCAAAACCTTGAATATGAGATGACCTCCAATGCTAAAGTCAAGTTAAAATGGGAGGCTCCCGAGTATACTGAAGATTTGTCGGGATTCTTCGTATATCGCAAGGCGCAAGGCGAAGAATACAAAAGAATCAAGATATTGAATGCTTCAACGTTTTCCTATACGGATACAAAGACGCTGGACGAAGGCGACTATTACTATCAGGTTTGTTCCTATTATCGTGTCCCTGATTGTTACTCGGCACCGGCTAACGTCAAAAACCAACCGAATGTGTTTGAGCTGCTGGTTCATATTGCTCCAACAGGTGTGAATGAAGATTTTGCTGACTTGACGATAGCTCCGAATCCAACGAATGGAATGGTGTTGGTCAAAGGAGAGAATCTTAAACAAGTTGAAGTCTATAATATTGTTGGTCAATCTGTTATGAATAAAAATCTTGAAGGCAATGCCATTACAATTGATATGAGTGGCTTGTCGTCAGGTCTCTATTTTATTCATGTGATGGATCAAAATGGTAGTTGTTGCGTGAGGAAGTTGTTAAAGCAATAACATTTTTTATTAACTTTGCGGCCAAATACCATAATGAGACAGGTCGTAACCAAATCGGACATCAAGCAAGCCTTAGGCATGAAAGGCTTTTTCGGCAATTGTGCCGCAGGGTTGGTGTATGGTGTTTGTGGTTTGGGTGAGATCAACAGGCTGTTTGACGAAGCTGCTGATTATCAAGGCCCAGAGTTTGCCGATCATCTGCTCGAGAACATGAATATCACTATTGATGTGGCTCCTGAGCAGTTGGAGAATATCCCCAAAGAAGGCGGTTTTATTGTGGTTAGCAACCATCCTTTCGGTGGCATTGAAGGCGTGATGCTGTTGAGCGTCGTTGCTAAACGCCGTCCCGATTTCAAGCTGATGGCTAATTTCATCCTGTCACATATCCCGAATCTTAAGGACTGCTTCTTCTCGGTGAATCCATTCGAGAAAAACCCCGAATGGAAGAGCAGCGTGGGCGGCGTCAAAGGTGCCATCCAACATGTGGCGGCTGGTAAAGGCTTGGGCATCTTCCCCGCGGGTGAGGTGTCGCGTTACCATGGCCACGACTATCCCGAGGATTTACCTTGGAGCAATTCCATAGCACGCATTATCAAGAACGCCAATGTTCCTGTTATTCCCGTGTTCTGGGATGGCCAAAACTCAGCTCGTTTCTACCGTTGGGACAAGATCAACAGCATGTTGGGTACCGCACGCTTAACCCGTGAGCTGGCCAACAAACGCGACCAACGTGTCATTCTTCAGATTGGCAGACCTATTCTTCCCGCTGAGGTCGAGGCTTATGAAAAGCCTGCTGAGCTGGCCGCTTATCTGAGAAGCCGTTCGTATGCGCTGGAGGCCAACATCAACAATGCTCAACCAAAGACCACTAACGACAAGTGGGCACCTGTGGAGCCGGCTCGCGACACACAACTGTTGATTCAGGAACTTGAAACCATCAGAGAAAAATCATTCCTTTTCTCGACTGCCAACTTTGAGTGTTTCTTGGCTAATTACGATGACATCCCTAACCTGATGCATGAGTTGGGACGACTTCGTGAGGAAGCTTTCAGGTATATTGGTGAAGGCACAGGTAAGAGCCTCGATATCGATGAATATGACCATCATTACAAGCATCTGATACTTTGGGACAGCAAGAAACAACAAGTGGTAGGCGCTTATCGTCTTGGATTCGGCAATGAGATCATGAGGGATAAAGGCATCAAAGGTTTTTATGTGAGCTCTTTGTTCAAATTTGATGAGTCATTTGGCGAGACCTTGAAGAAGACCATTGAGTTGGGCCGTTCCTTCGTTACCGTCGAATATCAGCGAGAGGTGCTTCCGTTGATGCTGCTGCTGCGCGGTTTGGCAGGGGTGGTAACCAGGAATCCCGAGATGGAACACTTCATCGGACCAGTGAGCATCAGTTCGTGGTATCCCAAGTTCTTTCAGAGCATGATCGTCAAGTACGTCACAGAGAAGCATCCTGTGAACGCTGAATTGGCTCAGGTAGCCAGCCCCACAACACCGTTCCAACCTGATTTCCTAAAGGTGGATCCCGATGTGCTGTTGAGGGACTATATGGATTCCGTTGACAAGTTCGACAAGTTTATGTTCCGCTTGAGCAACAGCATATACCGTATGCCTACCTTGTTCAAGAAGTACTTGAAACTGAATGCCAAGTTCCTCTGCTTCAATGTTGATCCGGATTTCAACGATACGCTCGACGCATTGTTGTTCCTTACCTTTACCGACTTTCCCGAAGACGAGGTCATGCCATTGTTCCGTGACGCCACCAGTGAAGAGCAGCAGCTGGTGAGGGAGCGGTTCGGATATGAATAAAAAAGGTTGTTAATCGTTATTTTCTTCTGAGAAGGTCTGGGCAAAGAAACTGAAGTTTACTTTGCCGTAGTGACGTTGCTCCATGAAGTGTGGATGTTCGTCGAAATGGACGTATTTGTCGTGCTCCAGCACAAACATGCCGTCTTCGGTAAGTAACTCATTGTCGAAGATGAGACGCACCAATTCGTTGTAATGCTGGCAGTCGTAGGGCGGATCAGCAAAGATGAGGTCGTATTTCATCTTGTGGTTGGCGAGGAAGCGGAATACGTCGGAACGCACCACCATCAGTTCTTTCATCTCGAGTTTATTGGCTGTCTCTCTGATGAAGCGCACACAGCCGTTGTCTTGGTCGACAGCGGTGACTTTCGGGCAGCCGCGCGACACCAGCTCGTAGGAGATGTTGCCTGTACCAGCAAACAGGTCGAGTGCGGTGACTTCCTCAAAGTCCATGTAGTTTTCAAGGATGTTGAACAGGCTCTCCTTGGCCATGTCGGTCGTAGGCCTCACGGGGAGGTTGTTGGGGGCGACGATCTGTCTCCGCTGGTATCTGCCTCTGATGATTCTCATGATAGTGATTTATAGGGGATATAGTAATATTGGAAAGGCGTGCCACTCAGGCTCATGTCCACCTCAACGCTGCCGTTGGGATTGATAAAGTGGATCCGTTTGATGTAGCGCTCACACAGCTTGATGATTTCGGAGTTACCAGAGATAAGGCCGGCGAAATAAACAGGAACTTCCTGCCCTGACAACTGTTGCTGCTGAAGAGTAAACATCAGGAAATAGATGAAATCGTCCTTGGTGTTGAACTTGAAATTGTTGAAGAACGTGAGTTTTCCTTCGCTGACGATAGCCAAATCAAATGAACGGCTGTTGACGTTGACGTAAGCCACGGTCTTGTCGTCAAAGGGGTTCTCACGCATCACGCCGTTCAGGAACACGCTCGATTGGTGTGTGATAGTGACGTTACTCCACAGGCTACGGATGGTTTTTTCTTGTATAGTCGATAGGGCGAATACATTGACGCTGTTGAGCAGCTGGAGGTTTTCGGATAGCAGGGAATAACCTTGGGGTAGATCGTGGTTGAAACGGAAATAGGATTCCATCTGTTCCTCGTCGAAGAGCTCCTCGGGGATCAGCGTGTTGAGCCTGTTGCCCACGATGTAACGAACGGCGTGGACGGGTTTTTCGTAGAGGCCTTTCTTGAAGACGGTCTTCTCCAAGGTCTCCATGATGAGGGTTTCGTCACCCGTCTCCGAGGTCTGGTAGAGCTCGATATCGATGATCTTGTTCTCCTCGATGTCGTGGATGACAAAACAAAAACCATCCAATGAGCATTGGATGGTTATGTTGTATGAAAGACTTTTCCCTGGGTCGATCATTAGAGTTTCTCCCAGTTACCGTCGGTTGAAGCTTCTTCAAGTGAACCGACCTTCAAACCGGCATACTTGTCGAGTTGTTCCATTTCGGCCTTGAGGTTCTGGACGCGGGTGTTCCATTCCTTTTCGGTAAACTTGGCACCTGGAGTAGCCAGATATACGTCGTAAGGAGTCTTGGCTTCGAAAACGGGCACGGAGATACCACCACGCTTGATGATGCTGTCGTGAATTTCGAACTGTGTGGCAGGCTCGCTGAATGGAACGATGCCAATCTCGTTGAGGTTGAAGTGGCTTCTCTTACCGAAGAGGGAGTCCTTAACCAAAACATAGTCGATAGTATCGTTGATGGTCTTGGTGAAAGTGGTGTCTTCTGGGTCAGGAACCATCATGATGACAGGGATCATGTAGTTGTTGCAGAAGTCAATCAAAGTGTCGAAATTGGAGGTGTACTTGTTGTTGGCTTGCTTGAATTGGATTTCAGCGTCGCGAATGTCTTTCAGACGTTGCACAATCTGTGTCTCACGCATGCTCTTCTCGTTACCGAAATCAATGGGAGCCTTGATGCTTTGGACGACCTTGATGGCTAAGAATACAACAACGGCAAACAGTACGATGTTGATAATGATACTTTTCAGTTTAGAATTCATTGTCTTTTATTTTTCTGATTATTATTGTCTATTTCAAGCGGTGCTGCAAAGGTATGTTTTTTTTCGGTTCGTTGAAACAATTTTTTCGTGAATTATTTTAGTATCTTTGCAAAAAAGTAATTATGACAATGAAAACCAAAAAGGAAATCGTGGAGAATTGGCTTCCGCGATATACTGGTCTCCCGTTGGAAAGCTTCGGGAAATACATCCTCTTGACTAACTTTCAAAACTATGTAGAGCGTTTTGCCGAATGGCAGGGCGTTGAGATCATCGGCCTTAACAAACCGATGCCTTGTGCCACCGATGGTGAGATTACCATAATTAATTTCAGTATGGGTAGTGCCAATGCCGCCACCATCATGGATTTGTTAGGTGCCATTCATCCCAAGGCAGTTCTGTTTTTGGGTAAATGTGGCGCGGTCAAGAAAAACCATGTCGGCGACTTCATTTTGCCTATTGCAGCCATCCGTGGTGAAGGTGCCTCTAACGACTATTTCCCGCCTGAGGTGCCTGCCTTGCCGGCATTTAGCCTGGAAAAAGCCATCTCCACAACTATTCGTGACTATGGTCGCGACTATTGGACCGGAACGGTCTATACCACTAACCGTCGCGTGTGGGAACACGATGAGGAGTTTAAAAGCTACCTCCGTCGGATCCGTTGCCTGGCTGTTGACATGGAGACGGCAACCCTGTTCTCTGTCGGCTTCTACAATGAGATTCCTACTGGAGCCCTGCTGCTTGTTTCCGATGAGCCGATGACTCCTGAAGGCGTCAAGACCGCTGAGAGCGATAAGAAAGTGAGTAAGAGCTTTGTGGGCGATCATCTGCGCATTGGCGTCGATTCGCTGCGGCAGCTCATCAACAATGGTATCACCGTGAAACACTTGAGATTCGACTGATGACATTCGAACAGATTATCACCGATATCCATAACAAAAAATATGCGCCCGTCTATTTCCTGATGGGTGAGGAGCCTTATTTCATCGACGTGATTTCCGATACCATCGAAGAGGAAGTGCTCGATGAAACGGAGAAGGCATTCAACCAAATTGTGGTTTACGGTCGCGATGTGGACATCGACACGGTGGCTACCCATGCCAAGAGTTTCTCAATGATGGGAGGCTACATGGTGGTCATTGTCAAGGAAGCTCAAGATCTCAAAAATATCGAAGACTTTGAGAAATATCTCGACGTGATTCCGCCAACCACCATTTTAGTGTTCGACTATAAATACAAAAAACTCGACAAGCGCCGCGCCTTGGCCAAGAAGATTGACAAGATGGGCGTGCTGTTTGAGTCGAAGAAATTGTATGAAAGCAATATACCTGGATGGATTCAGTCGTATTTAGGCGAAAAGGGTTATACTATCACGCCGAAAGCCACCCAGATGTTGACGGATTTCCTTGGCACTGATTTGCACAAGGTGCGCAATGAGCTTGACAAGCTTATCATTGCCCTGCCAAGGTCGAAAAAGATCGACGATGCCGATGTGGAACGCAACATAGGCATCTCCAAGGACTACAACGTGTTTGAACTGCAGAATGCCATCGGTAGGCGCGACATCATGCGAGCCAACCAGATCGTGAATTACTTCGGCGACAATGGCAAGGACAATCCCTTGCTGGTGACCGCCATCAGCCTATATGGCTATTTCACCAAAATACTAAAGGTGCATTATGCCACCGATCCTTCGCAAAACGCATTGGCTACGGCTTTGGGAGTCAATCCTTTCTTTGTGCGTGACTATCAGATGGCAGCACGCAATTTCTCCATTGCCGACTGCGTGAAGTGTATTTCGGTGTTGCGGGAATTCGACCTAAAATCAAAAGGTTACAATAGCGGGGAGACTTCTGAAAAGGATCTTTACCGTGAAATGATCTTCAAACTCCTTCATTAATGAGAATAGTAGCGCAAAGGGTAAGCCGTGCCTCGGTGACGATCGACGGCCAAGTGAAATCAGCCATCGGTCTCGGCATGATGGTATTATTAGGCGTTGAGGAAGCCGACAACGAAGAAGATGTGGAATGGCTTTGTGGCAAACTCACCAAGTTGAGAATTTTCGATGATGGTAACGATGCGATGAACCTCGATATCAATCAGGTGGGAGGTTCTTTTTTGGTGGTGAGCCAATTCACACTCCACGCTTTGACCAAGAAGGGCAACCGCCCGAGTTTTATCCGTGCCGCTCGTCCGGAACAGGCTATCCCGCTATATGAGTTGTTTGTTAAACGCCTGCATGAAGTCTCGGGCAGGGAAGTCCTTACGGGTGAGTTCGGCGCCATGATGGAGGTGGAACTCATCAACGACGGACCAGTGACCATCCTAATGGATTCGAAACACAAGGAATAAAAATAGGGCTGCTGAAAAGCAGCCCTGTTTTATAAGTTGAGTTATAGCTTATTTGTCGTACTCGTAGTAGGTGGTGTAGGAGTAGTTATAATCTGAATCAACTACAGTCTCAATGCACATGGTGGGATAATCATTGCCGTCATACTGATAAGTATAGTTGCAGATATAGTTGTCGCCATCGATGTCAGTTTCCATATATTGAGTTGCATTGTTCTTTGAATAGTAACTGTCCATGCCATCCTCGCCCATGCTCAAGCTGAGGAAGCCTTGGAACGGGTTCTTCTTTGAATCGTAATTGAAGGTCATAGTGACCATTTCACCTTCGGCGCTGCCGATGATTTTGGTGATATTGTCACCAGTCCAGGTGATTTGGTAGTTGACAGTGACTACGCCCTTTGCGCTGGCTTTCTCAGCGATAGCGTTTATAGCGTTGTTGACCTTCTCAGGGAAGAAGGGGATAACTGAAGAAGTGAGGTAGCGCTCGCCTTTCTTTGCGTCATAGACAGTGACTAGGATCTGGGACACCTTGCCATTATCGTAAGTGAAAGCCAAAGTTTCTTCTACCTTGTTTCTGTAGTAGCGGTTGACAGTCTTCATATGGCTTCCGTCGTAATCGTAGGTGGTGTATTCTGCGTTTTTATAGTCATCCACGCGAACAATGCGATTGCCGTCGTAGGTGAAGTTTTCTGTGTAGGAAGTGTTGCCGCTTGAACTATAATGGTCAATCGATTTGATCTTATTACCATCCCAATTCCATGTCTGGCCAAGGTATTTGTCAACGTCTCCCCAGTCGCTTGAAGATGAATAATAAATTCTCTGGACTTTCTTTGAAGGTTTGTAAACGCCTTCTTTGGTACATGATGCCATGAAGGCAACGATCAACATGCCTAAAACAATAGGTAAGAATTTAGTCTTTTTCATGTGTTTATAATTTAGGGGTTAAGATTTCAAAAACATTTACTGTGTGCAAAACTAGCATAATATTCTTATATTTGCAAACTTTAACGAAAAAAAGTTGATACGATGGATAACAAACGACTGGATAAGGTAAATAAATTGATATTAAAGGAATTGAGCGATATTTTCCAGAAAGAGCTGAAACCCGCGGTGCCTTCGCTAATGATCACGGTGACCCATGTGAAGGTGACTTCGGACTTGGGATATGCCAATGTGTATCTGAGCATTTTTGGTGTTGACGACAAGAAAAAGGTGGTTGAGGAGGTCGGTGCCAACGCTCGCGCCATCCGTGGCTTGCTCGGCAACCGTATCCGTCACCAAATGCGCGTCATCCCTGAACTACGCTTCTTCGAAGATGACTCGCTGGATTATATTGAGAATATCGACAACCTTTTACATTCCGGAAAGTGAGATTACCGCTGTTCATAGCAAACCGTTACCTGTTAGGCAAGAAAAGCCAGAACCTCATTAATATCATCACATGGATTTCCATTGTTGGTATTGGGGTGGGCTCTTTTGCACTGATCGTGGTGCTGTCGGCATTTAACGGACTCGAGCAGGTGATCTCGTCTATGAGTAATCGTCTTACGCCTGACATTCAAGTGGCTCCCGTCAAAGGCAAAACCTTGGATTTGACTGCGTTTCCTTTGGGAAAGATCAAAGAGATGCCAGGGGTAACTCATGTGGTTCCGACCCTCACGGAGGATGCCTTGTTCCGTGTCGACGACAAGCAACATATTGGTCAAGTGAAAGGCGTAGGCACAGAATATCAAGAGGTTGATCGGATGCATGAGGTGGTTCCTGGTGAAACGGGAATGTTGCTTTCAGAAGATGGACATAACTTTGCCATTCCAGGAACGGGAGTGGCGTGGCGTTTAGGTATTAATGCGTATAACCCCTATGCCATGTTGCGGGTGTATGTGCCCAAACGGGGTAACGCCTCGCAGATGAGCCTCGAAAGCGGCTTCAATGCCGATATCCTGACGGTGCAGAGTGTGTTTGTGACCCAACAGGAGATAGATGAAAAGCTTGTGTTGGTACCATACGAATGGCTTTCAAATCTATTGGAATACAAGGACAAAGCCTCTAATGTAGAGATTTTCTTGGAGCCTAAGGCAGAGGTGGGTCAGATCAAGAAAGAGGTGAAAGCCTTGCTTGGCGATGGCTTTACTGTGAAAGATCAACAGGAGCAGCAGGAAACCCTCTATAAAATCATGCGTTCCGAGAAATGGGCAGTCTACGTAATCCTGACCTTCATTCTGATATTGGCCACTTTCAATGTGGTGGGGTCGCTGTCCATGTTGATGATCGATAAGCGCAAGGATACGGAAATATTGAAGTCGATGGGCGCCGACAATCATTTGATTCAAAAGATTTTTATGAACGAAGGCCTGCTGATCTCAGTGGCCGGCGGCGTCATCGGGTTGCTATTGGGTATTGTGTTGGTGCTCCTACAGCAGCGATTCGGTTTTGTGAAGTTTGGCGGTGGCGGTAACTACATCGTGGATGCCTATCCCGTCATGCTGAAGTTGAAGGACGTAATACTGATTTTCACCACTATCTTCGTGGTGGGTTGCACTTCGGCTTTCCTCACTGTGCGTCATGCGATGCGGAGGAACTGATCAAGTTGGTCAAATCTATAAACTCTTTTACGGATAATTGTTCAGGTCTTTTATTGAAGACCTCGTTATCGATAATGTCAGGGCCGAGTAGGGGACGCAATGAGTTGCGCATGGTCTTGCGGCGTTGGTTGAAGGCCTGCTTGACGATGGTGACAAACAGCTTCTCATCGCAACCCAAGTCGGTGACGGCGTTGCGCCGCATCTTGATGACGGCTGATTTGACCTTTGGAGGCGGATTGAAGACGTTTTCGTGTACGGTGAAGAGGTAATCGATATCATACCAAGCCTGCATTAGCACACTCAAGATGCCGTAGGTTTTGCTGCCTTCCTTGGCAGCCATGCGCTCAGCCATCTCTTTCTGCACCATACCCACTACCTCAATGACTTGTTCCTTGTATTTCAGTACTTGGAAAAAGATTTGACTGCTAATGTTATAAGGGAAATTGCCGATGATGGCCATGTTACGTTGTCCGTACTGGCTAAGGTCGGCTTTCAGGAAATCGCCGTCGATGAGGCGGTCGCCAAGCATGGGGAAGTGGTTTTTCAGGTATTCGATGGATTCCTTATCGATCTCGATGACGTAGAACTTTTCCAGGATGTCATTGACCATGAATTGCGTCAAAACACCGGTGCCTGCGCCTACCTCTATCACCGTCTCTAAGTCGGGCGAGAGTTGATCCACAATCTTGCGGGCGATGTTTTGGTCGGTCAGGAAATGCTGGCCGAGGGCTTTTTTAGGTCTGACTTCGTTCATAGTTTCCTGTAATTCTTTTTGGCTTGAGCGGTGTAAAGGCTGGTCGGATATTGGTCGATCAGCTGTTCATAATGCTGTTTGGCGGCTTCACGGCTCTTGAGCTGTTGGTGCTCAAGCAGGGCGGCTTGCATCAGGGCGTCATCGGCCATGTAACTGTCGGGGAATTCCTTGACGATTTGCAAGAAAAGAGTATCGGCAGCAACATAGTCTTGTTGTTTTGTCTTGAGTTCAGCCAGACGATAAAGGGCATGTGGCTTGCTAATCTCGTTGCCGTCGAGACAGATGGCTTCAAGGATAGGCAGTGCTTCCTCGTCCCTGTGTTGGTAGATCCTGTAGTCGGCTCTGGCAAGGCGCTTGAGTTCCATGCCGGAAGTGTCGTATTCGAGGTTGTCGCTGATGATGAGCGATAGGGTCATGGCATCGTTGGCAATGAGCTTTGAGGTGGCGGATTTCAGCACATTGAGCTGCGTTTCTGCCCACTCGAACTCTCCGATGAAGTAGCGGAGTTGGGCGTTACGGAAGCGTGCCTCATGGCCTATAGGCTCATTTTTCATGCTTTTGTCGACTTGGCTATAGAGAAGGGTAGCCTCCCACACTTCGTCAGTGTAAAGGTAGATGTCGGCCAGTTTCAGTTTTAGTTGGTTCTGTTGGATTTTGTTGCTGGTTTGCCCGATAACCTTTTGCAGGAGTTCGATGGCCTGTGGCGCTTGGTCGAGGTGGTAAGCCATGATGTCGGCCTGAATTTCCACGAGGTTTGGGTATTCCTTTGATCCGATTTCACTATAGGCATCTTCAATGCGACGGCTCAAGCGTTCGTAAGTGGCTTTGTCCTCAATGTGATTGATCTTACAGAGTTGGCTCTCGGTCTTGACGGCACCCACCATGGCATCGCCATAAAACGGATTGATCTTGCCTTTGGTGATCAGATACTCATAAGCGTCTTTGGCCAGCTCGTACTGGGCGTTGTCAAAGCATATATGGGCTAAGGTAATGAGTTGAGCGTCCTGGTTGTCGAGGCGTCGATCGAGGCTTTTGCATTGCTCAAGGGCGATGTCGTAGTCTTCCTGCTGGAGTGCAAACCACATCAGCAACATGGCGAACTGTTCATTTTCGGGTTTCTCCTGGGTCTTTTTCAGCAGGGCGATGCGCAACTCGTCGGCGATGCTTTTGTTGACATCATAAAGCAGTAGGTTTTGGAGTCGGCTTTTGATGTTGTTGTATTGGTTGGGTCTGGCTTCGAGCTCGAGGAAATAGTATTCAAAGGCCTGCTCGTAGTTGAGCTTGGAATAATAGTAGTTGGCCTTTTCCATGTAGTTTTCCTGGGCGGTTGCCGATAGGGTGAGGAAAAGAATGAAAAGAAAGATGGCTTTCCTCATTTCGATTCGGCTTTACAGATGCTTTTTTTCAACGACTGCAGGGCCTGGTCTTGGGAAGAGAGCCTGTCTTGGAAATAAAGCACGCGATTGTGGAGCGTGTCGGCCGATGCGGCTTCATCGCTCAGATAGATGCTGAAGAGTGAGTCGTTGATGTGTTTGTTGTCGAGATCGTACTGCAGGTCGCTGAGCTGTTGGCGGATGAAGGCGTGGTCATGCCGCATGACAGGCAGCATCTCGTTGAATTGGCGGAGGTAGGCTTGGGCGAGGTTGAGGATGTCGAAGTATTCGTTGACATCTTCTTTTTGGGCATACTGCAACATGGAGTCGCACCAAAGGAAATCAGCTTGCAAGCGGTCCTGATAGTTGTCTTGCATTCGGTCGAGTGCAATGCTATCTTGTTTCAGCCGTTCCTGAAGTTGTGCGATAGGTTCTTTCCTGCTTTGGCATGCGATGCATGCCAAAAGCAGGAAAGCGATGGCTATGATGTTACGAAATGATGTCAAAGCCGGTATATTTTTGGAGGGCTTTCGGGATGTAGATGCCCTCGGGTGTCTGATGGTCTTCGAGCAGTGCAGCCACGATACGGGGCAATGCCAGGGCGCTGCCGTTGAGGGTGTGCACGAGTTGGATGTTGCCGTTCTTGTCCTTATAACGGAGCTTCAAGCGGTTGGCTTGGAAGGTCTCGAAGTTGGAGACGGAGCTTACTTCAAGCCAGAGCTGTTGGGCTGCTGACCACACCTCAAAGTCGTAGGTGGTGGCGGAGGTGAAGCTCATGTCGCCACCGCAGAGGTGCAGGATGCGGAAGGGAAGTTCCAGTTTGCGGAGTAGTCCGGCCACATGGTTCTTCATGGCCTCGAGACGGTCGTAGGAACCCACTGGATTGGCGATTTCCACGATTTCCACCTTGTCGAACTGGTGCAGACGGTTCAGACCACGGACGTTCTTGCCGTATGAACCGGCTTCACGGCGGAAGCAGTTGGAGTAACCCACGGTCTTGATGGGCAGCTGTTCTTCCTTGACGATGGTGTCGCGGAACATGTTGGTCAGCGGTACTTCGGCGGTGGGGATGAGGTAGAAGCCATCCAACGGCACGGCATACATCTGGGCTTCCTTGTCGGGGAGCTGTCCAGTGGCGTAGGCTGAGGCCTCGTTCACCACGACGGGTGGTTGGGTCTCGTTGTAGCCAGCAGCCGAGGCTTCATCGAGGAAGAAGTTGATGAGGGCGCGTTGTAACTTGGCACCTTTGCCTTTATAGAAGGGGAAACCGGCACCGGTGACCTTGTTGCCGAGGTCGAAGTCTGCCAGACCGTATTGGTTGAGCAGTTCCCAGTGAGGCTTGGCGCCTTCGTAGAGCTGGGGCATGTCGCCTTCCTGATGTACGTTGACGTTGTCGGCAGCTGAGGTGCCACGGGGTACGTCGATACGAGGCGTATTGGGGATTTCCACGAGTTTGGTTTGGATCTCTTGTTTGATGGCCTCAAGCCTGTCGGCGAGGGTCTTTCCGAGTTCCTTCATCTCGTTGTTTTTGGCTTTCAGTTCATTGGCTTCGGCGGCTTTGCCTTGTTTATAGAGGTCGCCGATGACGCGTGCGTTGTTGTTGAGCGCTGCCAGGGTTTCGTCGCACTGCTTCTGAGTAGCGCGGCGTTCGTCGTCCAGCTTCAGGATCTCGTCGATCAACGCGACGTTGTTGAAGTTCTTGATGGACAGACGTTCGATCACTTCTTCTTTGTGGTCTCTGATGTAGGATAATACTAACATTGCTTGACGCTATTTGGATTTGCTCGCAAAGATAAACGAAAAAAACCGACCACCGTAATGATGGTCGGTAAAAAATGTATGTGATGAGTGATTTTTATTCGGCGATTGTACCTTCGACGGGGACGATGGAGACGAATGACTTGTTGTCTTTCTTCTTCACGAACTCCACGATGCCGTCACATTTGGCATAGAGGGTGTGGTCTTTGCCCATACCTACGTTCTTGCCAGGGTTGTGCTTGGTGCCGCGCTGACGGACGATGATGTTGCCAGCAATAGCAGCTTGTCCACCGAAAATCTTAACTCCGAGTCGCTTACTAGCGGACTCACGACCGTTCTCGGAACTACCGACGCCTTTCTTGTGTGCCATATCTTATTCTGTTTTTCGGATTATTACTCAGTGATGCTGTCGATGACGACCTTGCTCAAGTACTGGCGATGGCCGTTGGAGGTCTGGTAACCTTTTCTTCTCTTCTTCTTGAAAACGATGACCTTGTTGCCCTTGCAGTGCTCTTTAATCGTCGCCTCGACGTTGGCACCGGCTACGGTAGGAGTTCCAACCTTGGTTGCGCCTTCGTTGTCAATCAATAAAACTTTGTCGAAAGAAACCTTGCTTCCTTCTTCACCTTGCAGTCTGTTGACGAAGATCTCTTGACCGTTCGTGACTTTGAACTGCTGTCCTGCTATTTCTACAATTGCGTACATGTCTCTAAATTTTCGGACTGCAAAATTACACATTTTTTTGATTGTGCAACTAAAACTTTGATTTTTTACGAATTATTTTTTCAACAGGTCTTCCAAAACTATGCTGACATCCGCTTTGGTAAAGCCAATCGGGAAAATGTGGCTGGGTTCCAAATAATGGATTTCATGGGACTCTTTGAAGTGTTTTTCGCCTCCACCGGTGATGTTGAGCATGATAATATCGTCGGATTTCACCTTATTAATATGGATGGCTTGGATGAGTGAGGCCAATGCCACGGCTGCAGCATGGTAAATATCGATGCCTTCGGTCTCTTCAAAGAGAGCCTTGGCGGCATTGGCTTCTTCGTTGCTGACGGCGAGGATGTCACCGTTGGTGTCTTTCAAGGCGTCATACAGGCCTCCGGCTAAGCCGTAAGGCGGCTTGCGGTTGGAGAGCACGGGGGCGCAGATCTCGGCGGCGTCTTTGCGGGCTTGATCGGGATCGTAGGGCAGCAGGGCGCGTGAATCCTGTCGCCAAGCTTCGTACATGGGCAAGAAGGGCTTGTTTTGTGAGACAAATAGTCGTGCTTTATTGCTCCCGAAGCGACCGTCTTCAATGAAACGTAGGTTGGCTTCCCAGGCGGCAATGGCGCCAGTGCCGCTACCTACGGCTTGGAAGTAGAAGTCGGGGATGCGACCGATGGTTGTGACGGCCGACATCATGGTGGTGCTCATGCCATCACGACGGGCGATGTTCTTGGCACCGCCCTCGGCCAGGAATCCTGGCAGCTCGCAAACATAGTTGGAGAGCTGGATGGCATCGAAGTAGTCGCTGCCCGATGCTGTGGTGATCAACTTCACGCAAGGATTCAGCGACTTGTCGAACCACAAAGCCTTGATGTTGTCTTGTGGTACGCATAGCAGCAACTTGATGCCATTGTCTGAACACACCTTGGCGAAGGCTCTTGCAGTATTTCCTGCAGAGGCCACCACCAACACCTGATTCCGCTCCTCCTCGCCCAATCTGGCACATACTGAATAGGCCTCGGTCTCCTTGAACGAGCAGGTGGTCATGTTGGCGCCTTTGGCTGGCCACCAGCCGCTAAAAGTAATATAAAGGTTGTTCAAGCCAAGGCGTTCGGCTAGTTTATCACTCTTGTAAGTAATAGGGCACGAGGGGTTCTCAAGGGTTCGCTTGATGGGCATCCAGTCGGCGAATTTGTATAGCCCTAAGCGGTCGTCGCTCAAATGAAGTTGCTTTTGTTCGTAAATGGCTCTCACGAGGCTTGGGGTCTTGCCTTCGGGGTCGTCGAGAATCCATCCCTTATCTTCGAAAATGTGGCCGTCGGCCACGTTCATCAGTTGATATTTTCCCATTTTTTCAATTTTAGCTTTCTGCGAGCGCAAGTTACAATTTTTTTGTTTTTTCCCATTGGGAAAAATATTTTTTGTACTTTTGACACCTTAATAATATTAATAAATACTTGTTTTATGAAACTAAAGTTCGCTACTTTACTACTTATCCTACTGAGTTTCAATTTTTTGCATGCTTCATCAGTGGATGAATCCACTGCACGCAAGGCGGGAAAGAACTTTGCTCAAACTGCTATGAAAGCGACTCCTAATATTGAGGAGATGCAACTTGTTATGGCAACGGAATCTTATTATGTGTATAATTTTGGCGAATCGGGCTTCGTCATCGTTTCTGCTGACGACCGTTTCCGTCCTATTGTCGGATATTCCGACCAAGGTCCTTTCGAAGTTGAGAATCCTTCGCCTGAAGCCATGTTTTATCTTGGTAAAATTGCCGAGGCACGTGCCAGCCACAACGCAGTCCTTTTCGACAATACTGCCGAAGAATGGCAGAGCGTGCTGACAAGCGGTAAGCTGCTTTCACGCAATAGAGGTCGCGGAGTGGACTTCCTATGCAGTACCACATGGAACCAGAACTCACCATATAATTTATATTCTCCTGCTGCAAGTGGCGGTCCTGGCGACCGTTGCTACGCGGGTTGTGTGGCCACTGCCATGAGCCAAGTGATGAAATTCTGGGATCACCCCCAGCAAGGTACAGGAAGCCATTCCTACTACTGCTATGGCTATGGCAACCAGTCGGCTAACTTCGGCAACACCATTTATGAATGGGAAAACATGCCCAACCGTCTTACTGGCGCCTCTCAAAAGCAGATTGAAGCCGTGGCTCTACTGATGTATCACTGCGCCGTGGCTGTTGATATGATGTTTTCGCCTACGGGTAGCGGTGCCTATTCATGGGACGTGCCTGATGCCATAAAGCAATATTTCTCCTATTCAAACAGCGCAACAATCCTGGGACGCGACGAATATTCCCTGGCTAGTTGGCAGAGCATGCTTAGGGATCAGTTTGATCTGGGCTGGCCTGTGTATTATTCAGGTTACAGTGATGACGGCGGCCATGCCTTTGTGTGCGACGGCTACAACGACGAAGACCTATTCCATTTTAACTGGGGTTGGGGTGGCAGCAGCGATGGCTGGTTTGTGATTGACGAAATCGACTTTGCTGGTTGGGCTCAAGCCATCTTCAACTATGTTCCGAGCGATGTTTATGATTACATGCCTCTGCAGCCGGAAAACCTTTTGGTGACTCCTAGTGGCGATTTCGACTATTCCGCCACCATCCAATGGACCAACCCTATTAAGAACATCCATTCCAGTGACCTTACGGTGATTGACCAAATTGTCGTAACACGCAACGGAGAGATTATTTACACTGAGGACAACGTCGCCCCCGGCATTACCATGAGCTATACCGACCAATACATGCCAGCCGTGGTGAACTATGGCGTGTATGCTGTAGTCCATAATGCCAAAAGCCTTATAACACTTGAGGAGGGCGTTCTTTTAGGTCCCACTTGCACTTGGACCGTCGAGATGAACTCATCCGATGATCAAGGATGGCACGAAGGGAGTCTCAGTTTTATCAATGCGGCCGGAAATCAGTTAACGGAAATCACACTAACATCAGCCAGTGCCGCACAAACTGTCTCGTTGCCGTTGGGCCATGTTGACATCGTATGGAATAAGCCAACGGAAGATATTGATAACATCAAGTTCCAGATTAAAAACTCGGCTGGAGTTACCAAAGTCGATTTTGATGGTGCTTCCACCGATCTTGGTAAAGGCTTGTTCTACATCGCCAACAACACTTGTGATAACCAAGACGAGGAAAGCGATGGCCCTACTGCTTTGTCGGTTCAGGTAGCCGACAATCGTGCCTCATTGGGCTGGGAGGCTCCTGTAGGTCTTGATGTAATCAACTACCACATTTATCGAGACAACGTGCTTCATGCAGTTACCACTGACAGAAGCTATACGGACAACCAGGCTATGGATGCATACCATAACTATTATGTTACTGCCTTTACGAATCATGGCGAGACGGTTGCTTCCAATACCATTGATATCGCACCTGAATCGGACTATGCCTACCCGACCAACTTGCATTATGAAATGGTTACACCTACTAAGGTCAAGTTGATGTGGGACGCCCCAGAGGGTGTAGAACCTACCTGCTACTACCTGTTCCGTCGTGTTAAAGGTCAGGAGTTCAAACGTATCAAACTCGTTGCTGATACATATTGCAACGACAATATTAATAGTCAAGCCAATAATCGTTTTGAATACGCCGTTTCAGCTTATTACCGTGACGACGACAGCCAGTCAATTTACGCTTCGACGCAGGCTGATCCGGCACTGCACAGCATCCAGGTCAACAAGACCATCGTCCCACGATATCTTTCCTATACCATCCCCGATGAACACGTCATCTTGCATTGGGAAAATGCTTCCTTAGCCGAGGCATACAACATCTATCGCGATGGTCAGCTTATCGGCGAAACCAGTGATACGGAATACATTGACTACGAGGCAACTCCTTCTCATGATTACCATTATGTTGTGACTGGTAAGACAGCCTTCCTTGAATCAAATCCTTCCAACATGGTTCAGGTGGATTGGTCAACAATGGAAGTAGACTCACACAGCCAGAACTTGTCCATTTATCCAAATCCCGCAGAGGATAAAGTCATTATTGAAAGCAAAGGCATCAGCCAAGTTCGTATCTTCAATATGATGGGTCAAGAGGTTCTGAACAGGGTAGTGGATCAAAACCGCGTTGTTATTGATCTCGCTTCACAGCCTTCAGGCTTCTATTTCATTGAAGTAGTGAGCGAACAGGGACTGGAAACGAGTAAATTATTGAAGAAATAAATCAACAGATCGTATGAATAACTTTAAGAGATTAGCAGCCGTTGCCCTGTTGGTGGGCGCAAGTTCCTTGGCTTTTGCTCAGGAAGCCGATAATAAGGAAGAGAAAAAACCAGTGTATCAAATCACTGAGACGGTGAACGTGCCGCATACCGCAGTCGATAACCAAGGTAGTTCAGGCACATGCTGGTGCTTCGCCGGTATCGGCTTTGTGGAAGCAGAGATCCTTCGTATGTACGGCAAGGAATTCAACCTCTCGGAGATGTTCATCGTCCGCAACGCATGGACGGAGAAAGTGGCGAAATTCATCAATATGCATGGCAACAACACCCTCGGTCAAGGCGGAGAGGTGTGCGATGTACTGTACATGATTGACAAATACGGCATGATGCCCGAAGAGGCCTACACTGGCAAGGTGATCGGCGAAGAACGCCACATGCATAGCGAGATGAATGCAGTCATCGACGGTGTCGCTCGAGCTATCATCAAAAACGGTAACAAGAAGCTCTCTCCCGCAGGCCCCAAGGCGTTGCAAGGTGTTCTGGATGCCTACCTCGGCGAAGCTCCCGAAGAATTCACCGTCGACGGCAAGAAATACACGCCCAAGTCGTTTGCCGAAGCCTATCGCATCGACCCGGCCAACTACATTGAAATCTGCTCTTTCGCCAGCAAGGAATACAATAAGCCTTGCATGGTGGAAATCCCTGACAACTGGACCTGGACGCCTGCATACAATATGCCGCTCGACGAGCTGATGGCCGCTGTTGATTATGCACTTGAGCATGGCTATACCCTTGGCTGGGCTCAGGATGTCAGCAATCCTGGATTCTCACGCAAGGAAGGCGTTGGCATTGTGCCAGAAGATCCCAAGGATGAGAACCTTTGGAAGGAGATCGTTCCTGAAAAACAAGTTACCGATGAGATCCACCAGAAGGCTTACGACAACTGGGAGGCCGGTGATGACCACAGCATGCTGGTGGTTGGTATCGCCAAGGATCAGAATGGCAACAAATACTACAAGATTAAGAACTCATGGGGCAGTACAGGTCCTTACGAAGGCTATTGGTATTGTTCAGAACAATATCTGCGCCAATACACCATCTTCTTTACCTTGCATAAAGATGCCCTCTCCAAATCCATGAAAAAATCATTAAATCTTAAATAATAAAATCTAATTCTATGAAAATCAGACATTTTCTGACCGCTGCCTCAGTGATGCTCAGCATCGCTGCAATGGCACAACCACCTATGCCGAAACCCGAAGAAAAAGAGGGTGAAGGCTTCAAGTTTGAAATCATCAAGGAATTGCCCGTCACTTCAGTGAAGGACCAAAACCAAGCTGGTACCTGCTGGTGCTACAGCTCGTTGGCTTTCTTTGAGGCTGAACTGCTCCGTATGGGTAAGCCCGAGTACGATTTCTCTGAGATGTACATCGTTTACAAGACCTACCTCGACCGCGCTGAGGCCGCTGTTCGTACCCACGGCGACGTGTCGTTCTCACAAGGCGGTTCGTTCGGTGACGTGCTGTATGCCATCAGACACTACGGCCTCGTCCCTGACTGCGAAATGCCTGCTGGTGCCATGCACGGCGATTCTCTGTCGAACTTCACTGAGCTCTCCGCTGTCACCGATCCATACGTAGCAGGTGTCATTAAGAGCCGCAAGATCCAGATGGACAAGGACGGCAACCCGCTGTGGAAGAAGGGCCTCGCCGGCATCTATGATGCATACCTTGGCGTTCCGCCAACCGAGTTCACCTACAACGGCAAGAAATACACTCCTATGAGCTTTGCTGAATCCACCGGCCTCAACATGGACGACTATGTTAACCTGACTTCTTTCACCCATCATCCATTCTATGAGAAGTTCGTCATCGAAGTGCAGGACAACTGGCGCTGGGGACAGGCTTGGAACCTTCCTATCGATGAGTTCATGCAGGTGATGGATAACGCTATCGAAAAGGGTTATCCGATTGCTTGGGGCTCTGACGTGAGCGAGAGTGGCTGGCTCCGTGGTAAGATGGCTGGTATTGCCGTTCTTCCCGACCTCGAAGCTAAGGGCCGCGACCTTCAAGGTAGCGACATGGCCCACTGGCTGGGCATGAGCGCCGCTGACCGTAAGAAAGAGGCTATGAACCAACCTACACCTCAGAAGTGGGTCACCCAAAAAGAACGTCAGATTGCTTACGACAACTATGAGACTGGCGACGACCACGGTATGTTGATCTATGGTACCGCTAAGGACCAGATCGGTAACGAATACTTCATCGTGAAGAACAGCTGGGGTGATGCTGGCCAATATCATGGCATTTGGTACGCCTCCAAGGCTTTCGTACGTTATAAGACCCTGAATATTGTTGTGCATAAGGATGCCCTCCCGAAGGACATTGCCAAGAAACTCGGTATTAAGTGATGAGACTAATGATTGTGCTGGCAAGTTTGTTAACGCTGTTTGGTTGCCAATCTCCCCAAAACGGCTTTGAAGGCGACACGATCACCTATTTTTCGCTGTCGGAAGGCGGTGGAATGAATAGATTCGGTGGCTTCAAATACAGAATTGAGGAGACTAAGGACGGCAAGGTGCATTTCCTTTTCAACGAAGGTTATCCCGATGAAAAGGAGTTTGTCCTTGAAGACCATTCAGTGTTCGATAGCTTACAGCAAATCGTTTTGAAACATAAGATGTACAGGTATAAAGGAAACTATCAACCTCCGTTTCATATTACCGATGGGGAATCATGGAGCCTGTACGTCAAATATGCCTCCAGAGAGACCATCAGCGCCGGCGGTTACATGGCCGGCCCTGATGGTTACCGTGAGGCATTCAACGATATCATTCAATGCCTCCAACCTTGGAAAGAGATGCCAACGCAAGTCAACGAGTTGGTCCGGTTCAAATACACTTACGGCACCACGACCTACCTTATTGAAAGAAAAGATGACCATGCGTTGCTGACCGTGGATGACGAAAACCGTCACGAGGTCTATCAAAAAAGCCTTGATATGCTTGAGGAATTGAGAATCTTGGCCAATATCGAAGGTCTCAAGGAAAACGGTGTTCTCAAGAGCGATGAGCCCAACCATATTCCATTTCTTTTTGAACTGGAATACGCCGATGGACTCAAATATTCCTACCAAAGTTATGACTTAAACTATCAATGTCACTATACCGAGGTGCTCCAATACTATTTCCAAAGGTGGACGAGTGATCCAGAAGAAAACAATAATTAATAGAAACAAACCGTTTTACTAACTAATTCAAACTACTATGAAAAGACTTTCCTTTTTATTGGTTGCGTTGTTCATTGGAACAATGGCCTTTGCACAGACTGAAGACAAAGCCGTCGATCAGTATGGTAACAAAGTGAATGTTCAGGATGTAAACGCCACTGAGCGTGATGGCATCCTTGTCTTCGAATCTAAAAACAAAGAATTCAAATTCTGGTTTGATTCCAGAGTTCAAGTTGACTTTGGTGCATATTTCGGACAACCGGTTTGGGCTGATCCCATTGGTAATGGTGCCAGCATCCGCCGTGCCCGTTTTGCTGTGAAGACTCAGATCAATCGCGATTGGTATGGCGAGGTCGATATGGAGTTGGCTAACGGCTCTTTTGAACTGAAAGACGCTATCGTCCGTTACACTGGTGTCAAGAATTGGCAATTCAGTGTCGGTAGCCAAAAACCTGATTTCTCAATTTCACGTAATACTTCTTCACGTTACCTTGAGTTCATGGAGCGCCCGATGGTGGTGAGCGCTTTTGCTCCCAGCCGTCACCTCGGTATCTTTGCCAAGTACAGCAATAAGTACTTCTTCGGCAGTGCCAGCGTGCTGTTCCAGGAAATCGAAGGTCAGGAGACCCGCGATTATGTTGAGGCTAACAACAAGGATTACGGCATGAACGAAGGCCTTTCATACTTGGGTAAGATTGTGGTGCGCCCCCTCAATGAGCCTAACTACGGCATCCACATTGGCGGCGCTATCATGTACACACAGCCCAAGACTTCTGACGAAAAAGGCGTTTACAATGTAACTCGTTTCAGCTGCCGCAATGCTACGAACATCAGCCGTAAGAAATACATCGACACGGATGAAATCAAGGATACGCATCATAGCTTAATCGCCACTGCAGAATTGGCTGGCCATGTTGATGGTCTTCGTGTGGAAGGCGCATGGCTGTCCGATTGGACCTATATGGATCCTACCAAGGTCGTCCTTGACAAGCCCTATCATTTCTGGGGATGGTATGTTGAAGCTGGTTACCTCCTCCTGGGCGGTAAGCAGAGCTATGACAACGGTGGTGCCAAGTTCAACCGCGCCCGTAACGGCCGCAGCTGGGGTGACATTGAACTCGTTGCCAAGTATGAATACATTGACATGAACGACTTCGAAGGCCGTGCTGCCGACCAGGCTATCTATGGCGGCTCCGCTTCATTGGTTGGTGGCGGTTTGAACTTCTACTTGGGCAAGAACACCAAGATTGCTTTGAACTACCAGTATGTCAACAACGACCGTTATGCTAACGGCAAGGGCAAACTCAAATGCGGTATCGCTTCCTATGATGCCCAGGGCAATCCTGTTGGCACCAAGGACTTCACCAAGATTACGGGTGATGCCGGCGTTAGATACCACATGCTGTTGGCTCGTTTCCAAGTCGCTTTCTAAAATTGAAATCAATTAACACTTTTTTAAATTAACTCATTGTATAACTTAAATTTAAAGTACTATGAAAAAGTTATTATTTGTTGCAATGGCTGTAATCGCTATGTTGGTCTCATGCAAACCGGACACCAAGGTTCCTACCATTTCAAATGTTTCTCAAAATCCTGAAATCGTAGTGGCTGACCAAGAGGTTACCGTGACAGCTACTGTCGCTGGTGCAGAAGAATTCACTATTAAGTTGTATTTCACTGTAAATGCCGATTCCTATGAAGCCGATATGATTCCGGCAAATGAATTGAATACTTATAAAGGCGTTATCCCTGGCCAAGCAGATGGCGCTAAGGTGAGCTACTACATTCAAGTTACAGCAGGCGAAGTGGTCGTTAAGACAGATACTTATGATTACGTAGTTGGTACAGCCCCCACACCAGGTGCTAACCACATTATTCTTAACGAACTGAGCGGTGTTAACAAGTTCATCGAAATCTACAACCCTACTGATGCTGATTTCGTTCTGCAAGATGTTTATATTGAGAAAGATGCAAAAGATGCTCCTATTTGGGTTGGTGACGGTACCATCACGGTTCCTGCTCGCGGCTATGTGGTGCTCTGGAGTGAAGACGTATTGGCTGATCATCCAGACCTGGAAGAAACCAACTACATCTTTGGTAGCGGTCTTTCCTCAAAGAAGACTGTTCGTATCGCTCTCTTCAAGGGTGAATTCCCGAATGGTGAACAACTTGACCTCTTCACTAGAGGTAACGCTGAACTCGATCCAGAAGGTTGGGGCTTGACCATCTCTGATGTGAAGCCACAAGTTTACGCCCGCACTCCTGATGGCGGCGACTGGAAGCTGGCTGATGAGACCCCAGACGCAGCTAACCCAGCCACTGGCGATGACATCCCACAAGAATAAATAAAGTTTTTGGGGCGGACAAATTGTCCGCCCTTTTTAAAAACAATAAAAATGGCAAAAGAAGAAATGAAAATCGGCGAAGTGTCAAAGCCGAGATTTGAATTCCGGTCCTTCGGTCAGTGCTTCTGCGAGGCCCACAAACGCATGGCCCGCTTGTCAGCCCCTGTCCCGGAAAAGGTTTGGGAGCGTCTGAGCGATGAGATTTACATCATCTCCCGCAAGAACGATATCAACAACACCAAGATCCGTGACGGCAAGATGGACATCAAGACATACGTCCAGACTGTTGACGGCCTCGAGCAGTGGAATCCTCTCATGAAGGGTGAATTCCCCATCAGCCGCGAGGTCCTCGAGAAGGAAGTGTTCCCCGCTTTCATGGTGGAGATGCCTAAGCTCACCAAGGATACCTACACCTATGACGAGTTTATCGCTATGGTGAAGGCTAACCCAGACCTGGCTGCCGTCCGCGTTCACAAACGCCGCTTCGGTTACATGGTCAATGACACTATCTGCGAGTTTGGCGAAGTGCTGATCAACGGTGCCAAGATCGTCACCATCAACTCTGAGTCGACCGAGATTGAGGACATCAAGAAGACCATTAAGGACGTTGGCCTCGAAGGTGTTGAAAACATCAACTATTTACAGGCAATCAAGCGCGTTATCGGCATGTCCGACAAACCGCTCGCAAACGAATAATGTACTATGGCACAAGAAATTGAAAAGAAATTCTTGGTGAAAGGCGACTTCAAGGCAGAGGCTTTCAAGGCTACCCGTATCACCCAAGGTTATCTCTCCAGCGTGCCAGAGCGCACCGTTCGGGTGAGAGTGAAAGGCGACAAGGGTTTCATCACCATCAAAGGCATCGGCAACGCCTCTGGCGCCGCTCGCTTTGAGTGGGAGAAGGAAATCCCTGTCGAAGAAGTGCAACAACTCCTTGAGATCTGTGAACCCGGCGTGATCGACAAGACTCGTTATCTTGTCAAGAACACCGACGGGAAACACACTTGGGAAGTGGATGAGTTCTATGGCGACAACGACGGTCTTACCGTTGCTGAGGTGGAGCTCACAGACGAAAACGAACCCTTCGACAAGCCCGCATGGCTCGGCGAAGAGGTCACCGGCGACCCCAAGTACTTCAATTCTATGCTGATGAAGAATCCGTATAAGAACTGGAAATAAATAAAACCGTGGGGACGCCAAAGCGTCCCCACATCTCTAATCTCTCAACTCTAAACATTAAACTCTAAACTCTACTATGGCTGAATTTGATCCCCTGGATATGAATAATTATAAGGTGGAAAAACTGCCTAAGATGCAGAAATCCTCCTTTGAGAAGTGGATGGCACGCCTCGGTGGCCCCTTGGCTATCATCGCTTTTGTCCTTCTTTATTGGGTGGTTCCCATTGGATTCATTGACAATCTGGATCCAGAGATGTTGGCACCTAAAGCATGGAAACGTTTCGAGGAGATTGGAATGGACGCTTTCATCCGCTCCAATTACGCCATGTTCGCCATCTTCATTGCAGGCCTCATCTTATGGATGACCGAAGCCATTCCCAACTATCTTACCTCCTTATTAATTGTTCTGGGAACGGTAATCTGCAATGTGACCACTCAAAAAGAAGCTCTTGCCCAGTTGGGACATCCAGTCATGTGGCTTAACATCCTTTCCTTTGTGTTGGCCAGCATGTTGGTCAAGACCCAGTTCGCCAAACGATTGGCGCTGGCTTTCGTGATCAAGTTCGGTAAAAGTGCCAAAGGTGTGCTCTGGAGTTTCCTGATCATCAACCTGGTGCTATCAGCCTTTATTTCTGCCACCACGGTGAAAGCCACCATCATGTTGCCCATCTTCATGACGGTTTGCGCTATCTACGGCGCCACAGGTGACCATCGTAACAATTTCGGACGAAACCTCGTCATCCAAAACCTATTCCAGGTGAATGTCGGTGCCAATGCCTTCTACACGGGTAGCGGCGCTCACCTGCTGGCGATCTCCCTGATTGCCGGTTTCGTCGGCAGTTGCGACTTCGGCTATTCCGACTGGCTTGTGGCCGTCGGACCTATGAGCTTGATTACATTGGTCGTTGGCTTGTTCCTTGGCATCCATTTGTTCTTCCCCATGAAGAAGGAAGAGCAGAAGCCTCAGATCGAAGGCGGTTTGGAGCGTTTGAAGAAGGAACTCGATGCCATGGGTAAAATGAAAGGAGAAGAATATAAAGCTGTGGCCATCTTCGTATTGGTGCTCTTCCTGTGGGTGACCAAAGGCACCTTCCATAATATCGACGAGACCATTGTGGCCTTGCTTGGCGCCGTTATCGCCCTATTACCTGGTATCGGTGTGGTGAAATGGAACGATGTTGACATTCCATGGCATCTCATGCTTTTCTCAGCTGGTGCCTATACGCTCGGCTCGGGACTCAATGCCACCGACCTGCCCAATACCATGGTCAACGCAGGCTTCGACAGCCTCGGCATCACCTCCAACACACCTTTCTGGGTGCTGTATGTCATCCTTACCTTCTTGATGATGTATTCAGGATTGGTGTTCCAAAGCAAGACCATCCGTACCATGGTGTTCGTGCCAATCGCTCTTGGCGTGGAATCCCGTTTTGGCTTTCCAGTAATGAGCCTCTCGTTGCCAGTGGCCATGCTCATTGAGCATTGCTATGTGCTGCCTTTCAACAGCAAACCTGCAGCCTTGCTTTATAATACCAACATGTATAGCCAAACCGATGCTTTCAAGTTTGGCATCACCATGATGACCTTCGCCTGGATCCTAGTTTTGATTTGGGGCGAGACAGTGTTGAAATGGCTCGGCATTACTCCTGGATTATTTATCTAAATTAGGATGAAAATGATAGATATTCAGACTAAAATACACGATAAGTTCTCCATTGAGTTCAAGGTAGGATTCAGCGGAAGGGAAAGCGTCAAAGTGGATCATTTTGACGTTAACACCTGGATTTTTATTCCCAATGGGCTGGATATCAACAAACAAACCTATAGCAAGGAACGCTTTTATGCCGACATGAAGTCGAACGTGCGTCTGCTCACTCCGGCCTTTACACTCAAGCAAATGCTGGAAGAGGAGGGGGCTCCCATACTTCATGTGAAAAGGGCTCTGGAAGCCGTGATTACCGAGTCGACGGAAGATCGAATGGATGAGTTTGAGTTCCAACTGAAACTGTTTGCTTCCATCTTTAAGAGCTCCATCCGTAATGAATCGGCACAGATTATGAATCATGCCGACGCACCCAATGTCAGTGAGTGTTGCAAGTCTTATGTTGATGACGTGTGCCGTGTGCTCCTGGAGTTCCGTGGGCTTCGTGACGGCATTAGTCAGAATCACGAGGAACTGATTGCTAAAATGAACTTTGCTGATGAGTTTATCAGTCATCAGGCTGACATTCGGACAATGAAGGTGCTCAAGGCCATCAACCGTCCCGACCAACAGAAAACGGAAGGGGCGTTCAAGGCGTTGGCTGACATGATCGCCGAAGAGAAGGCCTACAAGACTTCACAGAATTACAGCTATGCCGTCATTGGTGACAGGGACAATAACCGACGCTTGCTTCACCGTCATAGTCAGCTCAAGAAATATATTGAGAGCGCCTTGTTCTTAAAAGTGAATACTACCCAAGACGGTCAGGCGGTCAAGCAAATCTCGTTCAGTCTTGCCGCAGGACTCGCCATGATGGTCTATCTTTTGGTCACCATGCCCTTCCAGAAATATTTGGGCAACTATCCCAGCCTGATCTTCTTTATCCTTGTCCTTTTTTACATCCTGAAAGACCGAATCAAGGAGTTGACGCGTTGGCTTTTTGCCTATCAGCTGAAGGACAAGTACTACGATAACAAGACGGTGGTCAGCATCAAGAACAAATCCATCGGTTGGCTGAAGGAAGGCATGGATTTCATCACTGACGACAAGGTGCCTGAAGAGGTGCTTAAGCTGCGTAACCGCAACAGGCTTGAGACGGACAACAAGTTGCTTGATGAAAAGATCATCCTGTATCGCAAGCGGGTGGAGATCGACAATGCCGTGCTGCGCAATCAGTACAACTATGAGTTCAAGGGGATCAACGACATCATCCGTTACCATATCAATTACCTGACCAAGAAGATGGACAACCCTGAGTCGGAAATCACCTGTCTTGATGAGCAGAGGCAGATTCGGACCGTGACGGCGGAACGGGTCTATATCCTTCATTTTGTGTTGCAATTCAAATGGGAGGACCAAGTGGAATACAAAGTGTTCCATGTGGTTGTCAACCGCAACGGTATCATAAACATTAAGTCATGAAAACGAATCAAAAAAACATTCTTGCCGAGATTCGGCGCTATGTCATCATCACTTTTGCTTTGCTGATGATGGCTTTCGGTTGGACAGGCTTCCTCATTCCCCAACATGTGCTTGGCGGCGGCGTGAGCGGTATCGCCACCCTGATCTTTTACGCCACAGGCATTTCCACGGGTATCTCCGTGTTTGTCATCAACGGCATTTTGGTGCTGATTTCACTGAAAGTGCTTGGACCGTCGTTTGGCATCAAGACGGTGTACAGCATCATCATGGCTTCTGTGTTTTTCTCCATCCTGCAGCACTATATCACCGACCCGATTCTGGCTGGTGAAATGGCGCCATTGGTGGATGACAAGTTCCTGTCATCACTGATTGGTGGCGCGTTGGCAGGCACGGCCATCGGCATCGCCTTCACTCAAGGCGGCAGCACTGGCGGTACTGACATCGTGGCGATGATGGTGTGCAAGTACCGCAACATCTCCCAAGGCAAGGTGATTTTGTTCCTGGATGTGATCATCATTGCCTGTTCCTATTTCGTGGTGGAAACCGACAAGGTCCAAACCATTATCTATGGCTTTGTGGTGATGGGCATTTGCAGTTATTGCATTGACTTGGTACTGACGGGTGACAAACAATCGGTGCAGGCTTTCATCTTCACCACCGAGCCCCAGAAAGTGGCCGAGCGCATCGGTACGGAGATGAAACGAGGCGTTACCCTTGTCAAGGGAACGGGCTGGTACACCAAGCGTGAAGGCGACATCCTGATCGTGGTCACCCCCAAACGAGAGTCGCAGCAGATTCTCCGTATCGTGAAACAGGAAGACCCCAAGGCTTTCATGACGATGAACATGGTGATGGGCGCCTACGGTAAAGGTTTTGAGATGATTAAGAATTGACATGGAAAAGAAAGAATTAAGGGCGTTGATCAAGACCCTGAAAAAACAACATACCAAGGAACAACTCCTTGAACAATCTGAACAGATTTTAGCTAAACTGGAACAGCATCCCGACTTCATCAAGGCGGAACGGGTGATGCTTTACAGCGCCCTCCCCGACGAGGTCCAGACCCAAGCATTTTTGGAGAAATGGCATCTTAGTAAGACCATTATTCTTCCAACAGTGGTTGGAGATGACATCATCCCGGTGGAATATGGCAAGGACACCGCTTTTGCTGTGGGCGATTTCAATATCTTGGAACCTCAAAATGAGCCTTACACTGGCGGTTTCGATCTCATCGTCGTTCCGGGTGTGGCCTTTGACCGTCAAGGCAATCGTATTGGTAGGGGCAAAGGCTATTATGATCGCTTCCTTTGTCAACATCTTGAAGTGAAACGCATTGGCATTTGCTTTGATTTCCAGTTGGTGGAGGAAGTCCCCACGGAGCCTCTGGACATTAAGATGGATGAGGTGATCAGCCTTTTCGACGTTGAGCAAGAAGTCTTTGAGCTATTGCGGCAGCGCCATCAAACCTTCGCTTCGGCCGAGAGTTGTACTGGTGGCAACATTGCTCATCGAATCACTTTGATTCCTGGCAGCTCGGAGGTGTTTAGGGGAGCGGCCGTTACCTACGCCATGCCTACCAAAACTAAGGTGTTGGGAGTGCCAGCTGAAACCATTGAGCAGTTCACCGTAGTTAGCCGGCAGGTTGTTGAAGGAATGGCTAAAGGCGTTCGCGACCTGATGGAATCCGACTATGGCGTAGCTACTACGGGAGTGGCAGGCCCAGGCGGTGGTTCGGAGCAGACTCCGGTAGGCACGGTTTGGATTGGCGTAGCCACTAAAGACGGTGTCGTCTCAGAGTGCTTTAATTTCGGGACTGATCGCTCTACGGTTATTCGAAGAGCCACGCAGGAGGCTTATAGGATGCTGAGGCAGCAAATCATTCAAAAATAAAAAAGGATGCCGAATGGCATCCTTTTTTAGTACCCGAGGCCGAGTTACCAATATGAAATTTCACCACTTTTCATTTCTTTGGAAAATCAGCGGTTTTTGCCTTATATTGTACTGAAATATTACAAGTTAGGTGTATTGTAGCCTTTTCAAAACTTTTCAGAGTTTTTCAAAATATTTCGGATAAGTGGGGAAAAAGTGGGGAAAAAGTATTATCTTTGCAGCGCATTAAAAATATTTCTTATGGCTACAATCACATTAAGACTATCGGCAAAGACCGACAAAAGCACCTCAAAGCATGAAATCTTGATGCGTTTCCGGCATGGAGCGATTGACCAATACGCAAAGACAAATATCTTTGTCAATGATGAGTATTGGAGCGGTGACAGCGACACCCCCGTTTCAATCCCCCGTTTCCGCTTGATGAATGATGAGCAAAAACGGCTTATCGCTGAATTGACCGACACTGCAAAAAAGATTCAGGATGTAAAAAAGTATGTTCAACAATCTTTCATTGATGCGGGCGCGGGGAAAGCCCCGATTCAGTCCGATTGGCTGACATCAACCATTGACACATTCAACGGCATTCGCAATGCTCAACACGAAGAAAAGCCGCTCACATTCTTTGATGTTTTGGATGAATACATTGAAAACAAGGATTTTTCGGAGCATCGGAAACGGACTTATCGGGTAATATGGCGCGTGTTGAAGCGATACGAACTTTATTATAACCTCAACCTCACTATGGATAACATTACGGGTGACACCTTGCGGGATTTTGAGAAATACTTGTTTGATGAGCATAAACTCTTTGAAAGTGGCAAATTGGATAAGGTATTGGAGGCCGTACCCGAAAGCCGCGACCCACAGCCACGGGGAGAAAACACCGTCTATGACATGATGGGCAAATTGAGGGTATTCTATAATTGGGCAAACGGGCGCGATAAGTCCTACAAGCTGCCAACCCCCTACACAAAGAACAATCCCTTTGACGCATACAGCGTGGGCGCGTGTCTTTACGGCACACCTTATTACATTACCATTGATGAGCGCAAGCAACTATACAATGCCAAATTGCCCGAACCATTGGCAACCCAACGGGATATATTCGTCTTTCAATGCCTTATCGGATGCCGCGTTTCCGACCTTTGGGGAATGACAAAAGACAATATCATTGA